>Ga0078972_1006635_pt1 | contig 27055 bp, 39 predicted proteins | sample YelNatPaOPGAMG01_FD_67568 | JGI IMG/M metagenome (GOLD analysis project Ga0078972, IMG submission 67568) | Hot spring thermophilic microbial communities from Obsidian Pool, Yellowstone National Park, USA - OP-RAMG-01 (SPADES assembly) (version 2) | ecosystem: Environmental > Aquatic > Thermal...
TTGTATGCGGCTTATCATATAAATCGTTTGGGAATCAGTGATTACTGGACGAATTATAGGCGAATATCTCCCCAGTTGTGCGAAATATTTATAAAAGTTAAAGATATGAGGAAATAAAAGATGATTACTGTTTATGTTGACGGGTTATGCGAGCCTTACAATCCTAAAGGTATAGCATGTTACGGTTATGTAATATACAGAGATAGTCAAAAAGCGTTTGAAGATAAAGGTGTTATTGGTCGAGGTGAAGGAATGTCAAATAATGTTGCTGAATACACAGCTCTTTGTAAAGCATTACTGAAACTTTATGAAAACAAGCTAACAAATGAAGAAGTAATTGTGAAATCTGATAGTCGATTAGTGGTTAATCAGATGAAGGGTTATTGGGATGTTCATGGTGGATTTTATTATAGAAGTTATGCACAAGCAAATATTCTTAGAAAATTGTTTGATAAAATAAGCTTTGTTTGGGTTCCCAGAGAAGAGAATTCTGAAGCTGATAAGTTAAGTAGAATAGCATATGAAGATTATTGCAAAATGAAAGGTATAGAACCCAAATATCACGAACAATAGAATATGTTAAACATGGTACTTTATGACTTGTAAATGGTGATAATCTTGAGTGAGGAAGAAATAAAATGCACTAGATGGAAAGAGTGTAAAGCTAAAATAACTTATGCTATGTTTAAAACACATTGTTGCAGAGATGATTTTGAAAAATGCTGGTATTATATTTCTGTTTCTGCAAAGAAAACTCCGAGAGAATGGAACGAACTGCATAAAGAAATAAATAAGTTGGATAGAGAGGAGGTATAAAATGAGCGAAGAATTAAAGAAATATTATAAATTAAAGGAACAAGAAGAATTTAGGCATAAGTTTGCGCCTTTCAAACGTGAAGCAATAAGCTTGTTGTTGCTGGATATTAAAAGTAAGGGTGGGGTTTCCCGTGAATTTGCTGAAGCACATATAGAATGTTTGCTGGGTACTGGTGAAGATTATCCTCCTAAATTGATTAAAAAGTTGATTGAGGCAGAGCTTGTAGAGGAAAAGGCTGATACTTTGTTTTTAACATCTAAAGGTCAGGTTATTGCTTCAATATTTGAAAAGAAACTAAAGAAAAAATTGGAATCATTAAGTCGTTGACTTCAAAAATTGAAAAATTATTAATATTAATATGTTTTCGGAGTTTCCAAAATTTTTGTTCATGTTTAAAATATTTAGATTGTACTTAAGAAATATGTTAGGGGTGTTTCGCAAATAGTCATAGTTTTATAAGTTGTATTTTCTCATATGTATAACCATTGTTGTTGTTCTTGTTGTTGGTGTTGTTCTTGTTGTTATTTATTATTAACATTAATATGTATATATACATAACCTATGACGTGTCGTAAGATTTGAGATTTGAGAGTATTGAAAGTTGGATGGAACCTATGAAAGCTTGTGGAAAAAGTATCTAGATAATCGGAATCTTTGACGGTTGGATTGTAGTATATGATAGTTAGTAATAAAATGTTTATGATTAAGAGTAAAGATTAAGAATCTTTTCGGGAGTGTTTAGTTATACATGGAAGTGTTAATTGGCTGTTGTGTTTGTTCTTGTTTTGTAGGGTTTGTTATAGTAAAGTTTATATGTGTCAACTGTTATATAATTGCTGAGGTTAGAGGGTAATGTGTCAAGTTAGTGAGCTAAAGGAGATAATAGAATATCGTGGACATACACTTAATATAAATGATGTAAGAGAGCAATTAAAATCGTTCAAGAATAGTGATGGTTCACCTTACTTTTCTGTTGATGAGGTTGAAAGACAGGTTCAGAGGTATATAATGAGATGGAAAAGAAGTATAGGAAGAATAGAAGGAAGCGTAAATCGAGAAAAGTATCAGGGTTTTAGATTAGCTTTCTATTTGAAAGAGAGGGAGTTGTATCCTGAAGCTTTTGAAACTAAAGTAGATGATAAAACAGCTAAAAAGTTAGTAAAAAAGTTATGCAAGCACTTCTTTCATATGAAAAGCACAAAATATCCTAATTCTCCACCTTTTCTTCCGCATATTAAATTTTATGGAAAAAGACAAAGTGGTGCATGTAGTAAATATAACTGTTTCATTAGGTTATGTCACAATCCATCTATAGGTCTAATATGTCATGAGGTAACACATATAAAATTTAAAAGGCACTCAAAGAAGATGTTGAAGTTTATGAAAAAACTTATAAACTACTGTGCTAAGAAAGGATACATAAAGAGGAATTTAAATGAAAGAGAAATGTGTAATTTGTGGAAAAGAAATAATCGGTTATGGCAATAATGCTGAACCTGTAGCTAAAGGAAGATGTTGCGATGTCTGTAATATTACAGTAGTGATTCCAGAACGTCTTAGATTAATAAGGAGGAGAGAAAAATGAAAAATCCAAAAATAATAGATGAACACATAAAGATTCTGAAAAAGTATTCTCGTTATAAGAATTGGTGGTTTAAAGTTGAAATTCTTGCCTCAACAAACCCAATTTTATGGATTTCTCCTACAGAGGCTAGTGGATACTTGTCGCTTGATGAAGCAATCAAACTGAAAGAAAAATATGAGAAAAGTGGAGAGAAGGCAAGAATAGTTTTACATGAAAAAAAGCATATTTTACATAAAAGGAGTTGATGATGTATGGGATACTATGTTGGTGATTGTCCAAACTGTGGTGCAAGATTGATAGTAGAATATGAGAAGGCTAATAATTATTTTGAACTCGACTTATCGTCGTCGCATCTTGAGATAACTTATATTGTTAAATGTTGGAAATGCAATAAAATTGTAGAGGCTACAATTTGGGCAGATATTGATGAATTTCCTTTGAAGATTAATTTAGTTCCAGAAGATGTAAAAGAAAGATTTGTTGCAATTGAAACTAGAAATTTGAGAGAGGAGCGTAAATAAAAGAGTTAGGATTAGGACTATAAAAAACTATGTCAAAGAGTTGAGAAGTATGGTTATATGGTTCAATGTTAAGAAAGCAAGAGATTTCCTATTAAAGAACGGCTATGTTTATACTCTTAGACCCAAAAAGAGAAGGGAAGGAATAGAAGTTTTAAGTTATGAAGGGTTTGGAAAGAAAGGTGTAGTCAATGTTAGCTTCGTTAAAGAAGTAAAGGATGATAAAGAATTGTATAAATTTGTAAATGAAAGTGGCTTTTATTCTATTCAAGAATGGAGAAAAGAAGCTGTAAACAGTAGATTTTTATATTTTGTTACTCTTCTGGAGTAATAATAATGATTAAAGATAGTTTATTATTCTGGTATCCAAAGATTAAAGATTTACCAATTCCTCAACCTAAAACAGAAATTATTATGTTGACTAATAATGAGTTAAAAACTCTTTATAGTGAAGCGGTGTCAAAAAGCGTAGTAAATAAAGTAAAAAAAGTTTGCGACAAAATGGGTTATCCTTGCTTTTTGAGAACGGATTTAGCCAGTGCAAAACATTCTTGGAAACATTCGTGTTTTATTGAGAGTTCTAAAGACTTGCAAGAACATATTTTAAATGTTGTTTCATTTAATTTATGCGCTGGTGCCATAGGTTTAGATTTTAAAGCACTAGTTGTCCGAGAGTTTATTCCTATGGATACTCGTTTTACCGCTTTTCATGGTGACATGCCAGTTAATCCAGAAAGAAGATATTTCATAAAAGATGGGAAAGTTCTCTGTCATCATTCATATTGGATAGAAGATGCAATTGACGAAGTTGCACAAATTAAACCACCAAGCGTTTCAAACTGGAAAGAAGTTTTAAAAGAAATAAACACAGAAACAAAAGAAGAAATAGCGCTATTAACAAATTATGCAGAAATGGTAGCTAAAAATTTTGAGGGTTATTGGTCGATTGATTTTTGTAAAGCAAAAGATGGACGATGGATTCTTATTGACATGGCTACAGGAGAAAAATCATGGCATCCAGAATGTAATTTCAAAAAGGAAGTTGATAAAAATGGGTTTGATTAAAGCTAAAGGTAATATGTACCCTTTTTGTGATTTCACATGGAATCCTTTAGGTGGTAAATGCTATCATGGTTGTCTCTACTGCTACATGTCTAAAATTGCTAGCCATTATGGTTTAACAAAATATTTTGGGGAACAAAGACTGATAACTGAAGAGTTAAAAACAGAAATGCATAATTTAGAAATTAGTCGAACAATGAACTTACCTTTTGTTCCAGAAGATAAGGCAGTAATATTTGTATGTAGCGGTAATGACATGTTCACTAATTATACACCGACTGAGGCAACTAAAACTATACTGTTAAAATGTAATGAAGCTCCTGAAAACTATTATCTGTTTCAAACTAAAAATCCAATAATGTTTCTACAATATGAAGACTTATATCCTCCAAATACTATTTTAGGAATAACTGTTGAAACAGATAATGATGAACTTGTCAAAGCGATAACTAAAGCACCCCTACCAACTGAAAGATTACACGACTTCGAGAAAGTGCAACATAGTAACATTAAAGCTTATTATATGATAAGCATTGAACCTAAAATGAAATGTAATCCAGAAAGATTTGCAAGTTTACTAAAACAGTTGGATTTAGATTTTGTCAGCATAGGAGCTGATAGTGGAAAAAATCGTTTGTCGGAACCTTCAGCAAGTGAAGTTTATAGGTTGTTAGATTTGCTTAAACAGTTCACTTTTATAGTGCCAAAGAAAAACTTAAATAGATTATTAAATAAAGAAAAGAATTAGGTGAACAGAATGAATAATATTATCAAAGTTGCAGAGTCAGTCTATGAACAACTAAACAAGAAAGAAATACCTAAACTGTTCGTTCCAGATAGAACCGCTAAAAATGTTAAACTTTCAGAGGAAGGCTTAACCTTAGGCTCTCACAAGTTTGTCAGAAGTGCAGGTAAACTTTCAACAGTTAAACCTTTTGCACAATTATGTTGGCTGACATGGTATGTAAACAAAGAGTTACTATCAACAAGTAGAACAACAACTTTAAGAGACATTTATTATACTAGTATGGGTTTTGAAGACATAAGTTTCCAAGAGCAACATGAAAGTAACAGCATAATAGAAGATTTAGAAGCATTAACAGGATTAACAAGAGAAAACTTCAACATTTACCCTAAAGAACGAGCAGTAATATTCGGAGACGCAAAATTCAGATATGTCCAACCTAGACCATGGATTCCACATACAGACAAAATATACAGTTTAAACGAACATCCAGATGGTTTAGCAATAGGACCCGAACTAACAAGTAATACTGAATTCTTAGAAGTGAATGCTGATAAAATTATTGTAGCTGAAAAACAAGCAGTCTTCAGAAGATTCGTAGAAGATGGAGTATACAAAAAATATAATGCTTTGTTAGTTTTCAGTGAGGGGCAACCACCAAGAAACTGTAGAATATTAATAAGAAAATTAAGTGAACAGTTTAAACTTCCAGTGTTTGTGTTGACAGATGGAGACCCCTATGGTATTAGCATATTCCTTACAATTAAATATAACAGTATTTCATTAGCACACATCAAACAGTTAAATGTTCCAAACGCTAAATGGATAGGTATACATGCACAAGACATAATAGACTATAAACTGCCAGTAGACCCTAAAAAAGGAAAATTCTCAGACAAAGACACAAAAAGACTATACGATTTAATGAAAGACATAAGATGTAAAAGTGACCCATTCATAATGCAACAATTAAGAATATGGGACAAACTCAAAAAGAAAGTGGAGTTAGAAGCGTTCTCAAAATATGGAATCAATTTCATAAGTGATGTCTACCTAAAAAACAAGCTAAAGGTTGGAGCATAATTGAAATACATGGCAAAGCATAACTGTTCAATATGTCATCAAGCAATATTCTATGATGATGAAACGAAAATAATGGAATGTAAATGCGGAAAAATCAAAATAATATTCATAAACACAGAAGACTTCATATCATTAAATCTAAAAAATGAAAAATCAAAAACTCAAAAACAAAAAATTAACAATAATCTTTAAAACAGACTTCAAAAACCATACACAATAAAAGACGAAACATAGGTGCACATTCTTTTTAACATATTCCTGTATAAAACAAATTCTGAAAGAACATTCTTTATACATGTTCAATTCATAAAAATTTATATACTTTTACTATGAATTCATATTGACACTAAACGGAGAGCTAATCTTGTCTCAAAAAGAAGAAGTTATATATGTTCCAACAATAAAGAAAGTCAAGATAACTAAAAGCGTCAAGAGTGTCAAAGGCAAACAGTATCCTCAATATGTTCTGACAATTCCTAAAGAGTTCGGGTTTAAAGCTGAGGAGAACGATTTATCTGAAATGGTTATAACAGCAGACGATATTATCCTTGCTATTCCAACTAAACTACTGCACTCTTCAGATGAAGAGAAAATAAAAACAGAAGTAACAACAATACTAAAATGGCTAAAACAACATTCAGGCTCTCCGTTTATTAAAAAGAAAAGGAGAAAAACAAAACATGGTTAGAATATTCAATTGGCAAGACAAAGTAGAACTGCACTTGTCAGATGATGGAACATCTATAACAATGGTTAAACCTAGAAAAACTACAACAGCAATACTAATCAGAGGGGAACCAGAAGAATTTGCACAAAAATTCTTTGTCAGTTTATCTAAAACAAAAGACAAATATGGAACACCAGTATTCGCTGTTTCAAATGAAGAATTAAACGATTGCATAAGACAACTTGCTGATTTCTTAAGAGGAAAAGAAGAAGCAATATCATTAGAATTTGCAGAAGAAGAAAAACCAAAAGAAGTAACAGAAATAACAGTACCATTAACAAAGTTTGCTGAAACTAAAGTTGAAGAGAAACCGAAAGAAGAAAAGAAAAAAGAAGAAATAACAACAGTAGATGTCAGCAAATTAGTTGTAAGATTCCAAGAACTAACACGCCAAGGAAAAACAGTGCAAGAAGCACATGAAATAATAGAAAAAGAATTTAACATTCCAAAAGAAGTCTTAGCAAGTGTTTTACCCATACCTAAAGAAACAGTGCCTCTTGAAAAAATGATGAAAGAAGTAAAACCACCAACACCTACACCCGTAACAACTCCAACAGCACCTACAACGCCTGCTGTGACTGTTTATGAGGAAATAGAAGGATACGAATACATAACAAGCAAACATCTAGAATGGTTAGAAACATTAGCACATAAAGTATACAATAATATAGACAAGGATACACTTTTCAAAAGATACATAAAAGAAGCAGAACAACTAAAACAAAAAATACCAGCAAAAACAGGAGCCTTAATAGCTCATATACTCTTCGACGAAGCTAGTAAACATAACATTATACAGTTCATTAGAAGAAGAGTTTACCATTTAGTGTTTCTATACAGAGAAAACGAAGATTTAAGATACAAAGAAGTATTAGCAGACAAAACAATAGAAGGCTTAAAAATAAACAGATGCTACAGAATACCTGAACTAAAACTAGAAGCAAGACTAATAGCAATGACTTTTCCGCCATTCCTAAGAGATGTAAGCTCATACAGTAGCGATATGACTGTAATCTCAAAGATTGAACCAATAGCTGATTTACCAGCAATACCAATAGCTGGAACGCACAGAGTATTTGAGCCAATAACATTAAGAGAAGCAATAGACAAAACAAAAGAATCACCAACAAAAGAAATAACAGATGCAATATATGCCACAATAAAACAAATAAACGAGTGGGGACAAGGAACAGGAGCCTTCTTAGCAGTACACGACGGAAGTGACCCTAACTTACCAGTATATGCAACAAAAATTAAGTTGCCATATGAGAATCCTTTTGATTTAGATGAGAACATCATTGCCAACAGTATAGACAAATCAATACTATGCTATGGGATATTAACATATAATGAACCAAGAGGAAGAATAAGCGAAGGCTTAACAATAACACCAATGTTCATATCATTCGTAGAATAAACAAATTCTAAGTGAGTAGAAATGCCAATAGTAGCAAATAAAAAACCAGAAGAAACCATCAAACAGAACATTACTAACCCCTCTTTTTCTAATGTTTCTACACTTTCTCAGATACAGAGACCACAGTTTAAATCAACATTCAGAAAACCAATACTAGAATATCAATACAGAACAATAACATTCACAAGTCCAAGACTATCAGAAAAAATAACAATAGAAAACGGAATAAACCTATTCTATGGAGACCCTGAAACGGGAAAAACAAGCAGTTGCATGAACTTAGCTTTTAACGCTTTAGAAAAAGGAATGAAAGTAATATATTACGACACAGAACACGGCGTTCATCCAGACAGAATAATGCAAATATATAAAAGTAACAATTGGTCATTTGACTTCAACTTATTATATAGAACCTTTGTGTATCCAGATAAACTTGACTGGAGAAAACTGTTTGATGACGTTTCAAGAATAATATCACTAGAAAAACCTGACATGCTCATAATTGACAGTTTTACTCCAGTGTTCATGAAAGATTTTACAGACCCAAGTAAACAGAGAGACAAGTGGAACATAACTAATGAACGTGAGAACCTTGTTTATAAGTTGTTTGAATCTGCACATGACAATAAAATAATAGTTGTAATAGTATGTCATGCTAAACAAGTAAGCAAAAAGAAAGAAGATGTCGAAAAACAAATGAAAATGCTTGCAAGCGAACCAGAACTATTTGCTGGAGTAGGCAGAAGATTTGAGTATCTGGCTAAACTTTGGTTGTATTTCATTAAAATAATAGATGAAGAAAGTGAAATAAAAAGGTATATGGTTATAACACGAAGAAAAGTAGGAGAAAACTTTTACGAGTCTAAAGAGAAAATAGAGTTCAAAATATCAAACATAGGAGTAGAATAAAAATGCCTATTATAACAACAAGAAAGTCTGAAGTTCCTGAACCATTAACAGGTGAACTCTTATCTAAAAAACTAATACAAAAAACAGAAACAATAACAAAAATAGAAAACAAGTATTTACCAGAAGAAATAGTAAAAACATGTGAAAATGCAGTTAAACTTTACAATTTATTTGAAACAAAACTACCAACAACTGGACACATAGCTTTAATGACAGCTTCACAATTGACAAGTATGTGTATAAACATGGATAGACAATTCAATTTAGCATTTGGAGCACCAGTAGGACAAGGAAAAACAACAGTATTATCACAATTTTGTACTATACCATTCGTTAATTACATGAATAGAACAACATATGCAGATTACATGTTAATGCACTGTGGAAAATTCTTAAAAGCAATAGGTAAAAGATTGCCTCATGGCGTTAAATATGATAAGCGTGCTAAATGGCGTGATGGAGAACCTGTCATAGATGTTAGTGAAGCGGAAGATAGAATAACAGATAGAGTTGACATTATAACAGATGGAGAATCACTCTTTTATCAAAAAGACTTAGAAAAACTATTACAATTCTGGAACGCAATATTAGAACAAGGCTTTTACAGAGGAGGAGACCAATACAGCGGTCATTACATAATAGGAACTCCAGAAAACCGTGTAAGACACGGTTTAGCATTAGCTTGCACAACAGACAACTTCAACAAATACATTCTGACAGATATTGGATGGAACAGTAGGTGCGTTCTTGCGGTATGGGAAAACTTAGACTGTGAAAACTTGTACATTAGACATGGAATAAGAAATAACCTGTTAGATGACAGTCCAGAGTTTTACTTTGAAGTTAGTAAAATTCTTAGTCATTTGAATCCTAAAAAGAAAGTAACAATAGAATACAGTGGAAACGAAGTAGAACAACACATTATAGAGCTTGAAAATAGTCTGAAAGAAATAAGACTTGAAAAGCCGGGATTAAGAGCAACAAAAGATGTTAAAAGAATACTTAGAGCATTCGCTTTTCTAAACTTAGATTTCAAAGTTAGATATGAACATGTCATTTTTGTTAAAGCATTAATAAACAGTTTATGTAAGAGAATACAGGTTGGCGATGAATATAGGGATTTAGGAAGTAGATTACACTTCATAGTAAGTTTACTGAACTATTTAGACTATAATGAGAAGGAGACAATTCAATATCTAAATGAACATTTTACTTGGTGGAATGACAATAAACCGTTATATACTGAAGAAGAAATTAAACGTGCAATGAAAGAGGTGAATATAGGATGACACAAAATACAAAGGAATATGAAAAGAAGAATGAAATACGCAAGTATGTTTTATGTAGTCATTTATCCAAAGCAAAAAGTAGGCTTGAAAGAGCGAAACAAATTGCTAGTTTAACAGAGAAGGAACATATTCTTAGTGCAATTAATGAAGTAGATAAGGCTCTTAAATCAATAAAGGAAGGGGGTGAATAGTTATTACTAATGTGTATGAGTTAGTTGAACTTTGCAGGAAAATAGCAAATGATGCAGAGGACGAGTTATTAATGACTGAGAAGTGGAACAGTATAGAAGCGATTGCGGAAGACCTCGACGTTTTCGTAACCAAAAACAAGAAAATTTGCCTCGACATAGTTGAAGTGCAGTCTCTAATCGGTTTTGCAATAGACGATTTCTGGGAAATTTTCAAGCGTAAACTTGCAGACTATAAAAAAGATGGAAAGTTAGTGAATTTATGACCGAAATATTTTTTAGGCTTGACAAGAAAACAATTAATGAATCAGCATTCTTCAAAGCATTAGATACATTTCTGAAATTGTTTCCAGAGAAAGACAAGAATTGGTTTGACAGAAGCGTTATGAGAGTTTACGATGTTGTCTATTTAGGGTGTAGTAAGAATCGTAAGCAGTTTAAAGTTTACAGAAATGAAAAATTAGATAAGTATGAAAGTAAATTCTCATATTACAGAGTTTATTTGTATAGTCATAATCGTGGATGGTGTAGCTGTTTCTATGGTAAATATGGACAAGAAAGAATGGTTGAACTCTGCACTCATATAGGGGCATGTATATTGTTTGATTTGTATGTTCAAAACTTGATGACAAAGTGAATATTAATGTTATATAACGATAAAATACTCAAATCTTTGGATATAGCATTAAACTATTATAACAATTCAGTGGTAGCATTAACAAATAAAGACAAGAAAACATTAGAAAACCATTTCTGGCATATACTTTCAGAAATAGAATATACATTATTCATTTTATCTTTAATGTTTGACAAAGAACAATATGAACGGTATTTACCAAAACCAAAGGAAATGGATAAGAATAATTTGTCAATTAATAAACTACTTAACGAAGCTAAAAATTCTATAACAAATAACAATATATTTGAAGCTTATAAGAACATTTACATGGCAAGATACCATACAATTAGAATTTATGATATTATAAGGAGAAAACAAAATGCAAAAGAAGAAAACTTGTCCTGAATGCGGTTCAGAAATGAAAGTTGAATATAGACATGACCAGTTTAACGATTGTGAGTATATTCTTTATATCTGTCCAAAATGTGGCTATACCAAAAGAAGGTTAAGACTATGACAGAGGTTAGAGTGTTGTTCCCACCAAATAAAGAAATAGCTGATTTGCAAACAATCATTTGTGCAGTAGCTATGCGGTCGACAAGGACAAAAGAGCCAGCGCATGAGTTACAGGATGAAAAAGAATGGATTGCAAATTGTCACTGCAAAGCACTTCGAGAAAATAATTGTATGACAATAGCCACTCATTTGAAATGTGATTTTTATGATAAATGTGCAGAGAGAATGTTAAGAAATGCAAAGAAAATGAAACACTGGGGTGTATTTGAATTCGCAGACTTCACCGTAAGCGTTTCTGGAGTTTCAAGGGCATTAACTCATCAATTGGTTCGTCACAGACTTTTCTCTTATCTGCAACAGAGTCAAAGAGCAGTTGAAATTGATACAGTAGAGAATGATTGGTATGTAAAACCTACAAAGATATTTGGAAACGACTATGATGCTCATATGGCAAAAGTTGCTCACTTTTACAAAGAATTGATAATCCAAGGCATTGAAGAGGAAGACGCAAGGTTTGTTCTTCCTAACGCAACAAAAACTCACATTACGATAAAAGGCAATGCAAGGAATTGGTTGCACTTCTTCAGAATGCGATTAGACCCTCATGCTCAATGGGAGATAAGAGAGATGGCACAGAAAATACTTGATGAGTTTATGAAGTTAGCACCTATAATCTTTGAAGGCGCAGGAGAGTTAGAAGTATGAAAGATTTAAGACCAAATTAGAGGGTGATTGAATGAAAGAATTAAAACTAAAACTCAAAAATGGCTATTCTGTTACAGTTGTACTTCCTGATTATCTATTTAACATAGTAGAAGTGAACCTTAAAAGGGCTATAACAGAAAATAGAATATACATTAACAATATTAAATCTGACATTTGCTATGTTTGTGCAATCAATCAAACACATTTAAGCACAGAACAATTAGAGTTTGTAAAAAGAGAAATCTGCAACAAATGTAAACTAACAATACCATATATACTACAAAGAGTAACAAGCATATGCTCTTTCAACTACTGCGACATAGCATGGTATATGAATAACATTTATGGAGTTCCACAAGTAACTAACAGTTTCATGCTTGAAGGTTCATTAACACATGCAATTGACAATTTACTAACAGAATACTTAGATAACCAAAACAACTATAAAAAATTCAAAGAACTTTATCCAGACAGAGATTTAATACAACAAGAAATACTAAAAATAATAGAAGATGAACTTTTAGCTAAAGCGTTAGAAACAATAGAAGAATCTGTGCCTGAAGATTTAATAACATCTACAGTTGAAAGAATGTTTAATTCTGTTCTGGAAGAGTTTGCTGAAGTAAATGCTTATCGTATATGCCATAACATTGAACACGAAGGAGAATACCATAAAATAGTTAGTAGAAAATGGACTGAGCTAAAAACAGTAGGCTACTACAACAATAATGATGTTAATTTATTTCTTGTAGGACACATAGACAAACTTTACAGACTAAACGATAACACTTTTGTGATTAGAGATGTCAAAACAACTAGAACATTATTATTATCTGAAACAGAACAAGGCTCTTTCTATGACACTCAATTACAGTTAGGCGGTTATAAGTATTTACTTGAACAGTTTTATGGAGTAAACGTTAATGTAATAGGAGAAATAGAGTTAAGCAGATACTTTCAAGTGTTACCAGTACTGTGCGATTCTAAAGGATTCATACAAGTATGTGATACAATATGTAATTTTATAAAGAACATGAAAATGCCAATAGGAAGACCAAGAGGTTCACTATGCACGGTTGAATCGTGCTCATACTACAGTATTTGTGAGGATAGATTTAGAAAGAAAAGGTTGTAGTATGGGTAATTATAAATTCCGATACACTATGACAGAACAGATATTCAAAAGAATAGTTGATAGAGAGGGAAAAATTCCAAGTTGTGAACATTGCGGAAAAGTATTGGCTCCAGGAACAAAGGTTTTTTCTAAACCCAGAAGAGGGAGGAAGATTAAAATGTCTCATCCTAAGAGATATTGTGAAGAGTGCAGAAGATTATTGAAAATATGGTAAACTAGAACAAGGCGTTAATAATGTTGCATAGTATATTAGCTGAATATAATATAACACCAACACTTAAATACTTAGATAAATTAATACGGTTATTTGAGGGTTACAATAGAGAGTGGCAAATACGACATGAAAATGGACAATACATTAAACCATTCTTCATAAATTCTCCACATGACATTATAAGTAAAGCAGAATATAAACCATTAAACACTTTCGAATTGACATTTTCTGTACAAAAATTTAATGATATTAACTCTCACAGTTTTTACGATTGGGATTTCATAATAGACATAGACGAATGTAACTTAACAGAAAGAAAACAAGTATGCAAGCAAATAACAAATTTATTAGACGAATTCAACATAACATACTTAATAGACAATAGAATGCACATTTGGACACCAACATATACTCATTACCTAACTGAAAATTGGAGTCAGCTATATAACAGAAGAAATGCATCATACATTAAAGAGTTCATATACGCATGCACAAACATAAAAGACATCTGCGAATTAGACGCTGGACTATGGTATGTAAATAGACACAAAATAAGATGCCCATACACTTTCCATTTAGAAAGTAAACAACTACAAATATTCTTTGATAACGATTTTAAACCTTTACCTTTCAAACAAGCAGAACAAATATGGAAAGGAGAAAACATTTCATTAACAGAAAAAGAACAAGTATGCTTAGGATTCAGCAAGTTCATAGACTACGCTTTAGAAATAGGCAAAAGTTTACTTGAAGGCTTAAACTTAAACAATATACCAATAGAAGAACACAACAGCATAAGAAACAAAAAATTGAGACCCTGCTTTGAATATGCAATAAAAAATAATACTGAAATGTCGCATCAGCATAGAATAGCAACAGTAAACGAAGCACTAGCAAGTGGATATAGAGACCCGATAGAAATAGCAAAACTCTTCTGTAATCAGTTAGACTTCAAACTGGAAAGAAGCTTATACCAAGTGAATGACATTATCAAAAGAACAAGGTTTATAAAACCATACAGGTGTAAAACAATACAACATTTAGGGTGGTGTATAAAACAAAAATGCAAATACTACAAAGGGCACGAGTAGAGGATATTATAGATAATATTTATTGTGGAGATGCAGAAGTAGTTCTTCAAACATTCCCAGACTCTTTTATAGACTTAATTGTAACTTCTCCTCCCTACAATTTTGGTCAAGAATACGATACAATAGATGATTCTATAAATTGGAATGAATATTTTTCTAAACTTGAAAGGGTTTTTAGAGAATGTAAAAGAGTGCTTAAAACAGGAGGAAGAATTTGTATTAATGTCCAACCTTGCTGGAATCAATATTTACCCACTCACCAGATAATTTGTAATCAACTTCGAGTTTTAGGAATGCTGTGGAAAACTGAGATTATTTGGTATAAAGGTCACTATTGTAAATATACTGCTTGGGGGAGTTGGAAAAGTCCAAGTAATCCATACTTAAATTGTCCTTGGGAATACATTGAAGTATTCTGTAAAGAAACTTATCTGAAAAATGGAGAAGATAATACCATTGATATTACTAGTGAGCAGTTTAAAAAATGGGTTAATGCTTTCTGGGAAATTCAACCAGAAACTAGAATGCAGGAATTTGGTCATCCTGCCATGTTTCCAGAAGAAATACCTTACCGATTAATTAAACTGTTTAGCTACAAAGGCGATATTATATTAGACCCTTTTAATGGAGCCGGAACAACAACATTAGTTGCAAAGAAATTAGATAGACATTATATTGGTATAGATATTTCTAAAAGATACTGTGAAATAGCCGAGAGAAGAATTAAAGAATATATTGCTCAAAAGAAAATACCAGAATACTTATTAGAAGAACCTATTAAATTTGATTTTGAAGATGAAATAGTATTCAACTTTGAATAAGGTGAATAAAAGTGTTCAGCATAGTTTACAAAGACAAAATATTCGACATTTCTTTAACACCAAGCGGATTCAAAATGAACACAAGAGGCACTAAAAAATGGAATTACATAGACAAAGATGATATTAGAAACTTCATAGCAATACTAAACAACACAGGACAAATAAAACTAAGCATACCATTAACAGAAAGAACAGGTTTCATATTACCAAACGACATGAGCATATTCAGAAACATAAGTTTACTGGTTAAACTATTATATCCAGAAAACATTTCAATAGAAGAAGGAAAAACAATACTACTAAAGAGAATAAACTATACACATGAAGACTTCATAGAAAGAAGAAACAAAATACTATTGTCAGAAGACAGAACATTCTACATAGAAGAAAACAAGGTAAGAATAGTTGATAAAACACAAACAAAACTAACACAATTTGGTGTTGTAAATGCCTAAAGATGTTGAATCTTTAAAACAGTCTGAACGTATCAGACAAGCAATTCTAACAAAATACGGAGAAGTACCACTTAGCATATGGCGTATAGACTTCAGTAAAAACAAACTTGTACATGACATAGAAGAAACCCAAAACAAAATTGCAGAACAAAAACATAAAAAATGGATAGAAAAAGGATTATACGATGAATCATTATATGAACGTTTCAGTATGAGTAGCAAGTCAGTGCGTGGAAAAGATGCTGGACTAAGCATTTTTCCATATGATGTTGCAGAAAGAATAATAAAATTCTACAGTCAACCATACGATATAATATTAGACCCATGTGCTGGACACGCCACTAGAATGACTGCCGCTTTTAACCTTTCACGTAACTATATCGGTTATGATGTAAGTAAATGTTTCATGGAACACAACAGAAAAGTGTTAAAAGAATTATGGAGTAACACTCTCATTAAGCCTGAAATAGCAATTATATTAAAAGAGAAAAGTAGTGAATATATAGAAGAACCAACAGACAGCATAGACATGATATTCACAAGTCCCCCCTATTATGATACCGAATATTATGGCGATGAACCTGAACAACTTGGGTGGAATAAGACTTACAAAGAGTTTTTAGGCGGTCTTAAGCGTGTGATGATGCAGTGTTTCAGAGTTCTAAAGCCAAACCATTTCTGCATATTTAATGTAAACGATTTCAGAAAAGAAGGAATTTTCTATGCATATCATAACGATGTCATACAACTAGCAAAATATATAGGATTCCTAATACATGATGTTGTCATATTAGATTGGGGTTCGAGTATCTTTGCATGTTTTGCCAGTCAAATAGAAGATTATAAAGTAACAGCTAAAGTACACGAATATCTAATTGTAATGAGAAAACCAGAAAAATACCATCTAGTATGGGACAAGAAAATCTATAAACCTAATGTTGAAGTATGCCCTAAATGTAATAATCAGATTGTTTTTGACATGATTAACGAAACGCATGAAAGTGCAAAATGTAAATGTGGTTATTCGGTTACCAGAAATATTAAACAGGATGGTGTTATGCCTAAAGAAATTGTTGAAGCAGTGGAGAAAACTAAAGAAGTATGGTTCAACTTTGATGAGGAAATAAAATTTGATTTTGAGTAGATAAATATGTCATACCGAGAAATTTTCAATAAACAACTTAACAGACCAGTATTATCTACACAACTTAAACAAGAGTTAAAACAGAGTATCTTGGAAGATGTGTCAGCATTTTTATCTAATAAAAAGAATATGAGAGAAACTATATCTGAACTTTTACATAAACAGAAACAGAAAGAAATAGAAAACAATTACAATAGACTTTTACAATATGAAAGAAAATACCTAAAATACATTTATCTAGATGGAGTAGACTTCAAAAAATTGTCTGTAATCATTAAACCATGTGAAACAGAATGGGAAAAAGAATTATGGACATATGCAAGAATAGTTGTATCATCAGCTCCACATAGAGGATATGTGGGTAGAATAATGAACTTCTTAATATTTGATGAGAACTCCAACAAACTGTTAGGAATACTCGGATTCGGAAGTGACTTCATAAAATTACCACCCAGAGACAGATATATAGGAATACACCACAGCGAAGTGAATAAAATACAATATTTAACAAATATGTATGTCTGTGTCTCAGTAGAACCCTTCTCAATGCTAACTGGTGGAAAACTATTAGCATTATTAGCTCCAAGCAACTTGATAAGAGATTATTATATTAAAAAATATGAACAACCAATTTATGGAATCACAACAACAAGCTTATTTGGAGAATCAATACAATATGATAGACTATGGGACCCAAAAACAATATTAGCAAGATGGAAATATCTGGGATTAACAAGTGGAAATGCAACAGTAATACATTTCTCTCCTAAAACAAGAAAACTAATGAATAAAGCTTCAAAACAACTAGGAATAGTTTTTAAGAAGTTCCAATCAAGACCTACCACGACTAAAATAACAAGAATCTTATCAGAATTAGGTTTGAAAATGGAAGATGCTTTTCCTGAGAAATGCTTGCATAAACGTGGCGTATACTTCTGTTGGTTAATAAATGAAACAGACATTTTCAGAAAAGATTTAAAAACATACACTTACATAAACAGACCTGAACAGGAAATTTATAACTATTGGTATAAAAGATGGTTTGAAAGACGATACAATAATTACAAAGATAAACTAAAACCAAAAGACTACTCATTACCTAAAAAAGAAATGCTATTAGGAAGATTCATACAAGAAACACCGATTACTTTCGGGTTTGAAGATGAAATTATATTTAATTTTGCAGATGATGATATTGTTTTCAACTTTGAATAGTTATGTAAGAATGTTTTAGTTATTTTTAAGTTTGTTCTATTTGTAGAAAGATTTATATAGTTGTTGTGAGTATGTTACAATTGAGGTGAATTAAATGCCAATTGAAACTAAAAGAGGTTGCGGATATCGAAAAGTGGGTGGATTGTACATTGTAGGTCATGGAATGAGTGTTCCTTGTGATATGTTGCCTTTAGAGATTAAAGAATGTGCATGTTGTGGTTACGAGATTCCGTTTACTAGGGCTTTTCTGTGGATAAGTAAAAAATACATTCTACATTATTCAAACAATCATGACAAACAGAAATGTCTTTGTATAAAACATTATCATAAGTGTCCAATGTGTACACCAGAACAATACAACATAGACAAGTATGGACTAATGTGGGTGGGAAGTCAATATTACACGCCAGAATCGTTCATAAAAGAAGCACAAACACTAGGAGTATCAAAAAGAATAGCAAAAATACCAAAAGACTTAAAACTAGGAGAAACATGGGTACTACTAGCACATCCTAAAGTACCATTCAACATTTCAATAGAGAATACGCCTTTAAAAACGGAATCAGCATATAAGAAAGCAATATTCTACGCTTTTATACCACAAAGAATAGAGATGTTAATATGGAAATCAGAAGCAACAACTGAAAAAATAACAGAACTAGAAGAACAAGGAATAACACCAGTAATAGTAGATGATGATAATCCTGAAAATGTAAAAGCTCATAAAGAAGATAGGCGAATAATATGGGCTTAACAAAACAACAAGAACAAGAAAAAGTGGTATGCTTCAACTGTGGAAGAATCATAGACAAGAAAGATGCTTTCTATATTATATTCTTTGACACCTACTATTGTGAATCCTGTTATCTTAAACTCTTAAATGGAGAACCCGTAAAGAAAACAATATGGCAAAAAAGAGGAGTATAATGTCTAGGACACCATTAGAGGAAGCATTAAAAATTTTGCCAAAATATTACAGTTGCAAAAACCCAAAAGAAGCATTAACATGGTATTTTGGCAAGAACTGGAAAACGCTACTTGAAACGTCACGAATATTATCTGAAGATTGGGATGATTCTGTTGCATGGGAACTACATGAACTAGTAGAAGCTTGTGAATACCAAAAGAGGCGCTCTTCATTAGATTCTCCTGATTGGAGAACACCTGAATTTGTATTAAGAAAAAAGATACCTCATCAAAAAGCGTTACAGGTTGAACTAAAATACTTACGGGATATTGGAAGATTAGATTTGGTTAAGAAAAGAATCAGAGAAACAAAGTCTTTGAAAAATAACATAAACCTTTAAAAACGAAACATTTGATTTCTCTTTTCTTTTCTTGTTTTTAACTTATTTTTATTGAAAAATTTTATAAATACAACTTCATGTATTATTAGTTTTTGATGAAAATTGAAAAAAATTAATGATGTTTATGTGAGTCAAACTAATGATAGCATCACAACAATAAGTTTTAACAACAAAAAATTCTCATATGGTAAACAGGAAATTTCAGAGCTTTTAAGTCATGGAAAAATACAATTGTCTAATCCAAGACTTAAGTTATTGGCTAATCTGATGTGTGGGGTATTTCCAGAATTTGTGTTCATAGATGGTGATGTCATGTTAGTTAATAAAGAATTCAACTTTGACAGTTACTATCACACCTTCAAGGAGAGAATAAAACAGAAATACTTAGAAAAATACAGATGCAAAAGGCATCCATCAGTAATGTTAAATAAAGAATTCAGATGTAGACGATACACTACATGTATAATATTGAATAATGGGCAAAAACCGAAAGATTGCATAGCAATAGGCGGTACTGCTGAAATATTACTGTTCAATAATAATGAACTTGATGTTCCCAAATTAAATTTTGAACAAATAGATGACAACTTAAAACCTTATTATGAACGATTGATAGTAAAGATGGTGTCAACACTTCAAGTAGAGAAAAAGTCTGAAACTAACAATATTGAAATTGACTCTAAAACAGTTAATGTTAACATTAACTATACTGAAATCAAAAAAGAAATAATAATAAATGAAGAAGACGATGATACACTCAAAGAAATCAAAAAACTAAACATAGAAGTATATAATCAGATAAGTTCTACAATAGATAAGACAATAAGGCAACTGTTAACGAACAATTTTTGTCCATTAATAGTCTTAGACAGTTATGAAAGGCAAACAGGAAGCATGGGTGAATGTAGGATACTCTCTAAATTTGCTAAACCAATAAAAGTAAACGCTAGGCAACCATATATTTTTATGCCTAAAAGAAATGTTTGCTGTTATGAACAGTACAGATTTCCAAACTATTACTTCTGTTGGGTTTACAAAGAGTATTACAAAAGAAGAGATGGCTCAGAAATAGAGGTTGAAATACTTGAATAGCATATTAAACGAACTTGGAATAAAAGCATTATCAAGTGGATTAGAAAGCTACGATAATTTACTATGTAATGGTGTTCCATCAAAAATAATAACTATAGACTGTGGAACAACAAGGTGCTATAAAACATTAACAAACATACAGAAAGCTTTCAGTTTCATAAAACAAACGCAACATCCATGCATCTATGTGGACACCGAAGGGGGTGCACTTTTAACTATTGGTTTGTGGAAAGAAAAATTTGAAAAGAGATTTGACGCTAAATATAATGTTACTGAAGCTTTCTATGATAATGTTAAAGGTTGGATGTATGAAAAGAGTTCTGTAAACTTTAATAATGCTTTGATAGTTGTTACTGTGAGGGACATCTTTAAACTTTTTAATTTACATGGGACACCAATAGACTTCAAAATTACTGAAGAAGGTGGGAGAATAGATGTTAAAAGGCTGAAACCGGACTCGTTAGACATTTATATAGGTGATAAAAAAGTTACTTCAGAGGAACTGCCGATAGAAAGTACTCCTATAGGTAAATTACTATCGCAAACAGAACCTTGCGGGATAATTTATGACAGTTTATTAGAACTGTTTAAACAGAGGATACCTTCAACGAGAGAGAACTTTCCGTCAAGAGGATACCTACTTCATAATTTGTTAGGGTGTATGCAAAGAATAGCGGAAACATATGGTATACCAGTTGTTGGAATAGCTCATACGAGTAGGGACCCTGCTGACCCTAATAAGAAGAGAGAGAAAATTAATGCTGAAACGGTAATATCTTACAATTGTAAGTTTATAACATTGTTTAGGGCAATGTCGGAATCATTAACAGATTTTAGGAGAGAAGTAACAGTATGGCGTCATCAGTCTAAAGCGCCATTAAGTGAAAGTTTTGTAATTCAGCCATCAGAGATGGGTATAGATGAGGTGAAGGTTAAATGAGTTTTAAGTTGCAGAAAGATAATATTAGGATGGTAAGTCAATGGTGTTCAGTGGTTAAGGAACTTATCTCGTTAACTGTTATGGGTTCTGTATATGGTGGCATGATTAATGGGAAAGTGTTGGAATGCTCTAAAGATGGTTGTAAGTTTTGTAATGTAAAAGGATGTTGGAAAGAAAAACACATACAAACAAGTTTATAAAGAGCTGAGTGTCTTTGTTCTTTCTTGTCAATTATAGCTACGATAACGACTTGACATTCTGGTTTTATGACGACTCAACACACACTATAACTAGAAAGTCTAAAACAGAAATAGAAAAAGAACTAAAAACTCAAGAACACCATCCATATCTACTAACGAAAGATGAAGTTATACCACAAACATTTGGCATACTAAAAATAGAACCAATAACAAAATACAACATTATCTCAGATAAATATGAAAGTTTATATAAAATATCAGTTTCAAACCCAAGCATAGTGTATGACAAAAGGAACAAAACAGGACTAAGAACAAAACTCAGATATTCATACGAAGACGACATTAAATATCCATACTGTTTCATATATGATAACAGACTAATATTCGGCTACCAATATCCTAACAGTTTACATAATTTAACATTAAAACCTAACGACAGAAACTCACTATTTCAACTGTACAGAACACTATTTAACTTGTATGTTCCAAAAGTTAAATATGTAGCATTAGACATAGAAGTGAGAGCAAACAAAAATGAATATCCAAATGTTGAAAAAGCAGAACATCCAATAGTAGCATGTTCTTTCTATTCAGAAGATTATAGAAAAGTGTTCATACTTAAAGACTCACATTTAATAATACAGTCAGTAAACGATAAAGAAATAGAATACTTCAAAGACGAAAAAGAATTACTGAGAAAAGCATTCAGTATTATCGAGAGTTACCCTTTTGTTTTAGGATTCAATTCAGACAACTTCGACCTATACTATTTACACAACAGAGCTAAAAAACTACAAATGGAATCTCCAATAAAAATAGAAAAAACAGAAACACAAATAAAATGCAACTTGAGAAACAGCATACACTTAGACTTTTATAAAATATTAACACATTCACTATTTAGACCAGCATTCAAACAGTTAGAAGAAGCAGAAAATAACACACTAGAAGAAATGGCACGAGTATTACTAAACGAGACAAAAGAGCCTATGCCTGACTTAAACTTTTGTACTGACATAGCCTTAAAGAAAAGATGTTTGAAAGATTCAGAAATAGTGTATAAAATAGCACAGAAAGACAACTACAAAATATTTAAGCTACTGTTTCTTTTCTCAAGAATAACAAATATTTCTCTTCAAGACATTTACAGAGTCAGTCTAACAAAAACAATATCAAAATACCACATGGATTGGATATACCGACTGTTCAATATTTTGATACCGAACAGAAATGATTTAACACCAAAAATGTTATTACCAGTGAAAAAGTCAAACAAAAAAGAAAACTCATACGAAGGAGCAATAACATTAGAACCTGAACCGAACACACACTTTAATGTTTACGTGTTAGATGTTCCATCAATGTATCCTAATGTCATAGACAAATACAATATTGGACCCGAAACAATAGCATGTCCACACAAAGAATGTAAAATAAACGTGATACCAGAACATTCCTTTCATATCTGCACTAAAAACAAATCATTATTCAGCATGTCAATAGGATGCCTAAAAGATTTAAGAATAGAACTTAAACATGCTAATATGGAACAGAGTTTTATAGAAACGCTTAAACTTTTCTGTAACAGTAGCTATGGAATCTACAAAAACATAATACCAGCAGTAGCTTCAGTCGTGACGGCATACGCTAGATATTCATTAAGGCAGATGATGAAAATAGCTGAAAAATACAATATAGAAATACTTTATGGAGACACGGACAGTCTATTCATAAAAGCGTTTAAGCAAGAAGATATACAAAGGTTCATAGATGATGTTTATAACCAATTGAAGATAAAGTTGGATGTTCAGAAAAGCTATAAACTTTGTATTTTATGGAAAAAGAAAAACTATTTAGGAATAACAAAACAAAACGAATGTGACATAGTAGGATTAGTAGGAAAAAAGAGGGATGTATGCCCTTTTTTCAAGAAAGTGTTTAATCAAATAGCAGAAACACTGAAAAATGTCAATAATTGTGTAGAACTTGAAAATGCTAAGCAACAAATAAGAAAAATAATAATTGAAAGTCATAAACAACTTAGAATGAGAAACTTCAACCTTGAAGACTTAATTATCAAAAGGAGACTACAAAAGAACATTGGGGAAGGACAAGACTATGAAGTTGCACAGCAATATCAACAGTTAAACATTCAGAAAAAAGCTGGAGACTACATACATAAAATCTTAGTTAATGATAAACATTATACTGCAAAGCCTTATGAGGCTGTCAAAGATAAGAATAGTGTTAATGTTGAAAAATACATTGAATTATTAGACAACATCGTTAGTCAAGTGGCAACACCATTAAAAATGAATATTGGTGTTGAAAAAACATTAACAGATTACATAGATGGAGAGATAAAGTTAGAGTTTGAAGATGACACTATACATTTCAACTTTGAATAACAAACGAAAACTTTATAAAGCAATACTTCACTTAAATAATAGACTGAACAAGTTAAGGAGAAATAAAATATGGCAAAAACAGAATATGAAAAAATAAAGATTCCAACACCACAAGGAGAAATCTCACTTGCAGAACTAATCGAGAAAGAAGTGCAAACAAGACTAGAAGCAATAAGTAAGAAAGCTCCTATAGGTCTGAGACGAAGAGCTACAAGCGTATTCATGAAGAAACTCTTTAACAAAGGTGGACTTGCAAAGACTAGAACTGAACTTAGAGACTTAGTCAATGAAGCAAAGCAGGAAATCTCGAAAGAAATAGGCAAAGACTTCGCCTTCTCTCTAGGATACATTGTAAGACATAATTACATTGCTAAAATCGAAAAACAAATAACAACTTCAGAAGGAAGAAAAATAAAAGTCAAATTCTACACTTACACTCCAGAAGCAATCAAAGAATTCTTGCCAGAAATAACAGCAAAAACAGAAGAACCAAAAGAAATAACACCAGAAGAAATCGAAAAAACACTGAAAGAATAAATCTCTAACACACCCTTTTTTCTTTTTTCTGTTATTCTTATGTCAATTACATACACATATATTAAAGAATTGCTCGGTAAAAGAGTTAATGTCAAATTAGTAGATGACTCTGTAATTGTTAATGTTAAACTTGAAGAGTATATTCTAAACAAAAAGCAACAAGCAAAAATAGTGATTAAACATAACAGTGAAAAACAGGAAATACCAATAGAAAAAATAAAAGAAATTAAAGCAGTGACTATAATTAGGTGAGCTAATGTCCAAAGCGTTTGAGCTGTTCTTCGTAGGATTAGATGAAAAATGCCAAGAAGTATATTTACCACGCTTTCATACATTAGTATCTGGTGCTAGTGGTGTAGGCAAAACTGAAGCTATAAGAAGAATAATAATTGAAATGTTAAAAGCTATACCAGACCTAAAAATAGTAATATTCGATGTAAAAGAAACAGGCAGGGACTGGAGTAACTTTGGTGATGATGTTCCCATATTTATTAAAACAGCAACAGACCCTAGATTTCTAAGGGATTTAATAGAAACAAGTGAAGGAAGAAGAATAGACTGGTTCTTTTATGAACTAAGTAGAGCAACAGAAAATGCTAAAACATGGAAAGATGTGTTGAAAAATCTGGAAGCAGAACTAGAAATTGTTAAGCAACGTTACCCTAAAGGTTCAATAAGAGAAGAAAAAATTGGTACACTTGTTCTATACATGAAAACATTAGTTGAAGATATTGAACATACAAAATTCACAAATAACTTAGAATTGCCATATCAGATAAATGTTGTGCCATTAAATAAACAGACTCAAGCATTTAAAGAACTTGCAGTTTACAGTTATATATCAGAGATTTTGAATAGAAATAAATTCTTAGTAGTGATAGATGAAGCTTCATTACTTGCACCAAGAGGAAGAGGAACAGGATGTAAAAGAGTTATAGAAAGATTATTCAAAGCTGGTAGACAAGCTGAACTTTTCGGTATAGTTTCAGACCAAGAAATAGTGAGTATAGATGAAAGTGTAAGAAGGCAGTGTTGGAATTGGATATTAGGGATGCAAACAGAACTAGGAGCACAAAAAAGAACAGTTGAACAATTACCAATTAAAGATGTTAAAATAGAGGATATTGCAACTTTAGGTGTAGGATGGTTCTTTGCTGTAATTAGAACACCTACTGAAACAATAGTTAAAAAGTTTTATCTTATACCTGAGGGTGTAAGTATAGAAGATGGAAAGAAGGTTGTCAATAAAGAACTTGATGTTAACATAATAATGGAAAAACTAAGAAAAATAAGAGAAGAGAAAATAACAGAAGATGATAGTATGTATAAACAGTTATATGAGGAAGAGAAACATAAACGTGAAGAACTTGAGAAACAGTTTGCAGATATACGCACAAAAGTCTATAATGAGTTGAAAGTTGAATTTGAAAAGAAAATAGAAGAGACTAAACAAGAAGCTTACCGTGATGCCATGCAGAAGGTTGAAGAAATCAGAAAACAATGGAATATTGAAGAATATCAAAAAACTATAATGCAACTTAAAGATGAAAAGGCAAGTTTAGAAGCAGAATTAAAGAAACTTGAACCATTAAAAACTTTAAGAGAATCTTTCATTAAAGCGTTAGGAATTGAACTTGTTTCTCCTACTGTAATATCTGAAAAAATTTCTTTAGAACATAAAGACTTAACAGTAGATATAAGGCATTCTGAAAAAACAGTTGAAATGACAACAGAAACACAACTAGGACAAATCTTATATTGTGCAATAAAAGATTTACCAAAAGAAGGATTCACAATGAAAGACTTACAAAACTCACTAGCAGAACACGGTTGGTACATAGGTAGCACAAGTTTACCACCAAATCTTGCGCAATTAGTTAAAAACGGTTATCTTGTTAAACTTAAAACAAAACCGATAACTTATAGGTTACCGACAAAACTCAAAATTAATGTAAGACAATAAGGGGCTAAGCAACTGTTGAGGTATGAAATTCTTTTGAGAGATGAAAAACAGATTCCAACAGTTGTTAATTTACTTAAAAGTATGAATATTGAAGATGTGAAAGTGCATCCTTTTGCAGAGAATGTAATACATGTAATATTTAAGACTTCTGATGGGATAAATCTTTCAGCAATAATGAATAGTGTTGATATTTCACGGGTTTGGATAAGTAAAGATGGTAAAACTGAAACGATAACAAGTGAAATAGAATTCTACTTTGAATAAGTGGAAAAACTTATATACAACTATGTTCTAAATAGTTTAGTTGTGGTGAAAGATGATGGTTAAACGTGAACAGTTAAAACAAGTTTTCA
>Ga0078972_1006638_pt1 | contig 27051 bp, 23 predicted proteins | sample YelNatPaOPGAMG01_FD_67568 | JGI IMG/M metagenome (GOLD analysis project Ga0078972, IMG submission 67568) | Hot spring thermophilic microbial communities from Obsidian Pool, Yellowstone National Park, USA - OP-RAMG-01 (SPADES assembly) (version 2) | ecosystem: Environmental > Aquatic > Thermal...
AAGGAAAATGCATTACGACTTTTAAAATCGCACCTTTACGAATTGGAACTTCGTAAACGTAGGGAAATACAAGCTGAAATTGAAGGGAAAAAGAAAAAGATTGAATGGGGATCACAAATTCGCAACTACGTATTGCACCCCTATAAGCTGGTTAAAGACTTGAGGTCGGGATATGAAACATCCGATGTTAACGCCATACTCGATGGCGACCTGAACGAATGTATCAAATCCTACCTGATGCAGTTTGGCGACGAGTAGCAATTATGCTACTCGTTTTTTCTTAAACGTGCACGGGTTATCAAACCAACCGGAATAAATGCAAAAACTCGTCGGGCATGTTCCTTTGGCACTTGTGAAAGGAATAGCCCAAATACCACAATGGCTATACCGGTTATTTTAATAATGCTTAAGGTTTCGCCCAACAGAAAGTAAGCAAAAATTGCCGTAAGTACTGGTATCGCATTGGCAAACGAGTTTGCCTTGGTAACCCCTAAATGCTTAACTGAATAGGTGAATAGTAAAAAGGCAAAGGTTGATGCAAAAATACCAAGTTTAATCAACGGCATCAACGATTTGAAGGTTACACCAACACTCACAAAGTGGTTAAACTCAAAAATAAAAAATAACGGCAAAAAGTAAATTACTGCAATGGTATTCTGATAGGTTATTATGGTAAAAACGTTGTAGGTAGATGTTAACTTCCTTAGTGTAAGCGAATACCCTAAGGCGGCAAATACAGCAAGAAACATAAGGGCAATGCCAACCGGATTTGCCTCGAGCTTACCAAAACCCTGATGGAATATTACCATTCCAACCCCAACAACCGACACCAGGATTCCGATAAAGTTCATTAGTGTTACCCGGGTTTTATAAATGTAAAACTCCCCCAAGGGGCTAAATAGCGGGATGGTCGATATAATTACTGCTGCCAGTGTTGACGAGACCATAGTCATTCCAAAGCTTTCGCCCATAAAGTATAGGAATGGTTCAAAAAAGGCCAAGAGCATAAAGTATTTTAAATCGCCCATTCTCACTCTGGTTAACTTCCTCATCAACAACCCAACCGTAACAAAAAGGAAAATAGATGAAATGGTAAGCCTCCCTACAACTAGTGTGATGGGCTTATAGAATTCAAAGACCTCTTTATACCAAATGAATGAGAGCGACCAAAAAACCATGGCCAACGACACTGCAGCGTAAATCCTAAGTGAACTTTTAATCATTTTACTAAAGTTAAGCACTTGTATGAACTCCAAAAACCTAAATGGTTTAACCCAAATCCGTCAATTCAAATAAGTTGTTCAGCTGTTTTTTGTGTTTCTATTGCCTTATCCCTCGGTTTAACCTGGCAAAAATAATTAAAAAAGGGTGTTGAATACTTCAACACCCTTTCAAATAAAAGACTAACAATGTTTAATTTCCCGGAGGTAATAAAACCTTATTTATTACGTGAACAACGCCATTAGTTCCCTGAACATCGGCCAATACAACTGTTGTGTTCTGGTTTAAGGTTACCGAAGTTCCAACGTTAACGCTTATGCTGCTACCGTTAAGTGTAGCCACATTACCGGTTGAAAGTTGATTCGACCTTACATTACCCGACACAACATGGTAAAGTAGTATGGGGGTTAAAGTCTCTTTAGATAATTGGTCGATACCTGTTACACCAAGCTCAGCGAATAATGCATTAAAGGCCTCGTTAGTTGGGGCAAATACAGTAAAAGGGCCAGTTCCTTTTAGGGTTTCAACCAATTCGGCTTTTATAAGTGCCGATACAAGTATGCTAAAATTCTCATTTGCAAGAGCAATATCTACAACGGTAGGAGGAAGCAACACTTTATCGATAACATGCATTACACCGTTTGTGGCCTCTAAATCGACCGATGTTATTGAAACATCGCCATTTAATTTAACCTTTGCAGCATCAACCCTTAGCGAAGCATTTGTATTGCCAACACCAGGCGATAATGTGGATACGTAACCACTAGTCAAATCTATTGATTTTACTTTGGCACCGAGAACATGGTAAAGTAAAATGGGAGTTAGTTGTTCCTTAGTTAAATCGTTAATACCTGTTACTCCCAAAGTTGAAAATAACTGATTGAAAGCTGCATTGGTTGGAGCAAATACTGTAAATGGGCCATTCCCCTGTAAGGTTGTTACCAGCTCAGCCTTTTGAAGTGCCGATACCAATATCGAAAAATCAGGGTTTGATGAGGCTAACTGAACAATGTTCTGTTGCTTTTCTTCTTCATCGTTGCTATCGCACGATGTGAAGGTGAAAGCTAACGCAATTGCAATGGTAGCAATAATTGTCAAAAAGTTACTTCTTAGTTTCATAGCAATTTGTTTTAAAGTTATGCTTAATAAACAGAGCAAGTAATTTTTTTGTTCATATTTTTATTTTTTTTGTTATACTTAATTATTTATTTTTGCATATTTTAACTTACATATTTTTTAAATAAAAACCCTTACTTAGTTTTCATAAATATGTGGAACTTGCGTTCCTCATTAAAGTAGTTATATGCAATCCTAATTTTTTTTATCTTTACCGATGAAAATGCCATGATTGATGGAAGAGCTAATCCGACTTAGGCGTGAGTTGCACCGAAACCCTGAGCTATCAGGTCAGGAAAGGGCTACAGGAAAACGAATAAGATTCTTTCTTAGCCGTTACCAACCGCATGAACTGTACTCAAATATTGCTGGCGAAGGTATGGCTGTGGTTTACAGGGGTAAAGAGCCTGGGCCAACAGTACTTTTCCGTTGCGATATGGATGCTCTTCCCATTACCGAACAATCCGATTTGAAATACAAATCGAACACCCCCGGGGTATCGCACACCTGTGGCCACGATGGGCACATGGCCATTGTTTCGGGTTTGGCTGTTCGTTTCTTTGAGAATCCCATACAAAAAGGAAAGGTTATTCTTTTTTACCAACCATCGGAAGAGAATGGTTCTGGGGCAAAGGAATCCATTGAAAGACTAAGAGAGTTAGACCTCCTCCCCGACTATGCCTTTGCTCTTCACAACCTACCTAAGTATAAAAAAGGTAGTGTTGTACTTGGACGTTACACCTTTTCGGCAGCATCAAAAGGGCTGATAATCAAACTAACCGGACGGAACTCACATGCAGCCTTCCCTGAGTTAGGACTCAACCCTGCCGCAGCCACAGCCCAAATCATACAACACCTCCTTGCCTTGCCAACCAGTTTCAAGTACAAGAATTTTGTGCTTGTTACCCTTATCCATGTAAAGGTAGGCGAAGTAGCTTTTGGAACCTCTGCCGGTTCGGCCGTAATTATGGCTACCCTCAGAGCCTTTGACGATACCGATATGCAACTCCTATCGGAACAAGCACTCAAGGAGTCAGCCAATATTGCTACCCGTCATGGCTTGTCCATTGAAAACGAATTCACCGACGATTTCCCCGCTTCGGTTTGCGACCCGCAGCTAACCCACATGGTTGAAAAAATTGCTACCGAACAAAACAATGAGGTTATTTTCCTTAATGAACCTAACCGTTGGAGCGAGGATTTTGCCCATTTTACAGGCATATGTCCTTCCGTAATTTTCGGGCTTGGCGCAGGCGAAAACCACCCCGATATCCATAGCCCAACTTACGATTTTCCCGATGACCTAATAACCGAAGGGGTTGACCTGCTTGAATCGATTGCACGAAAGATTACCAATTCCTAATCCGAACCATTAGCCTTACCATCCAGCTATCTGGTCGCTGGCTTACTAAGTAAACCCCTGTAAAAACAAGGGTTGCAGCAACTATCTTTTTGGTATCGAGCGTATCGGTGCCGGCTGTTACTGCAACTAAAGCAGCAATTACGGGTTGAGAGTATATGTAAATGCTTACCGTACTGGCCTGAACGTATCGTAGCCCCCAACCGTTAAGTAAATACGCTAAAAATGTTGGCCCAAGTAAAACAAAAATGATGGAAGCATAAATCATAGGGGGAATGATATCCCATTGTGTAGAGGTCAAATCGTAAACGCCGAATGGCATTAGTGAAATCAACCCAACGGTAAAAACACCTTTCATTACTGTTATGGGCTTATACTTGAGCATCAGTGGTTTAACAATTACAAGGTAAAAGGCGTAAAAGAGTGTATTCAAAAATAGCATAAAGTTGCCCAATGCGTGGTGCTGACCAATCGCCAAAGAACCCTTGCTCAGGATGAGCACCAGTGCACCCGACGCCCCAATGATCAATCCAGCTATTTTTATTATATTGATATGCTCCGATAAAACAAAGTATGCGATAAGCATTACCATTGCCGGGTTCAAGGTTGATATTATAGACGATTCTATAGGCGTGCTATAGTTTAAGCCGTTCAGAAACAGAAGCTGATTAAAGGAAATCCCAAATAGCCCCGATGCAATAAACCGGGGATAATCGGCCTTGCTAATTTTTTCACTCCCCGACCCAACCTTCGATATCAACCAAAAAAGAGCTGATGCTGTAACCACGCGCAACAGGGTGAATGCCATTGGCGACAGGTAGTTGGGCATCACACCCTTGGCTATGGAGTAATTTACCCCAAACATAATGTTTGCAAGTATTATGGCAATATGGGCTTCGGCCCGCTTATTTCCAACTATGGCCATTAGTAATTGTGTTAAACTTGTTCGACTTTGATTGCAAAGTAAAGCTTAAAAAGAGAAACAATAACAAGCGTTGCCAAACCTTATGATTAAAACGATTTTGAAACATTTTGTGAAACAGAAGTTTTAGTTTAAAAAACAATTTAACTATTAATTAGCCTTTTATTAAACCCTAAAACTTTAAATTTGTTAATTATTGCAATTAAATGCACAAGCAAGCCTCCCAAATAAAAGAAAATCCTGCGCAACGGATTAAGACTAAATTGGCTCTAATCCCTGTTGTTCTTGGATTGGGTGTAACCGGAGTAATGCTTTACAACGAGTTTGACCCCAAGGCGTTTGATGTAATTAATTTTACAGGGAAATCGATCTTATGGATAATGCTGGCTTGGCTCTTCATGCTGGGGCGCGATATGGGTTATACTTTACGTTTAATGGTATTAAGCGACGGAAAGTTCAGGTTCTGGAAAGCGTTAAGGGTTATTCTACTTTGGGAATTTACCTCAGCAATCACACCTTCTGCTATTGGTGGAACCAGCGTAGCCATTGTTTATGTCAATAAGGAAGGGTTAAACCTAGGCCATAGCTCTGCCCTGGTAATGATTACCTCGTTCCTCGATGAACTATATTTTGTGGTGATGTTCCCTCTGCTAGTATTGCTTGCCGGTTATCATGGTCTTTTTGATATTGGCTCCACTGGTAGTATGGCCAAAGAACTTCTAACGTTTAGCATTATAGGCTATTCCTTAAAATTTGTCTGGGTACTAATGTTAGTTTACGGATTGTTTTTCAACCCTCGTGGATTAAAATGGTTGTTGCTTTTAATTTTCAAACTCCCATTCCTACGGCGATGGAAACATGGCGCAAACCGTGCTGGGTCCGACATTATTAACAGTTCAATGGAATATCGCAACAAGCCAGCATCGTTCTGGGTAAAGGTAGTTTCGGCATCGTTTTTATCTTGGTCATCACGTTTTATGGTTGTTAATGCAATTCTAATGGCGTTTTTTAGCATTGAACACAACCTGCTAATTTTTGCCCGCCAACTTGTGATGTGGATAATGATGCTGGTAAGCCCGACTCCAGGCGGAAGCGGCTTTGCTGAGTTTATTTTCACCCGTTACCTTTCCGAGTTTATTCCGGTTGAGGCATCGCTCCTCATACCTGTTTCAATAGCCATGGCGTTGCTTTGGCGCCTTATAAGTTATTACCCTTACCTTATTGTTGGTAGCATAATTTTCCCCCGTTGGGTACGCCGTCATTTCATCAAGTAAAGACTATTTCCTACCAACTCACTCTAAAACCTTTTGGTTTCAAAAGTTGTTTAAGTTCATGTATAAAACATTCTCTTTATGGTTTACTACTTTATAACCGGCACAAGCTCGGGCATTGGGCTTGCATTAACCCAACAGCTATTAGGCCAAAAAGATGCCTATGTTATTGGTTACTCCCGTCGAAATGCAATTAATCATAGCAGGTATAAACACATTGAGGTTGATTTTAGCCAGCCGGGATCCGCAAGGGAAGTTGAAATCCCTGAATACCGGAACGCCAAGCATATTGTACTTATTAACAATGCAGGTATCTTGGGCGATGTAAAACCTATTGGTAAAATTGATAACGAACTGCTTGAAAAAACATTTATGGTAAATACCATTAGCCCTGCAATACTAACAAACAGGCTGCTATCGGCTTACCTACCAATATCGGATTCCATCATCGTAATCAATATTAGCTCAGGCGCGGCGCGCCATGCGGTTGAATCGTGGAGCGGTTACTGTGCATCCAAAGCAGCCATCGACATGTTTTCGATGGTACTGCATGCTGAGCAGCAATTGATTGATAACCCAAAGGTTAGGGTGATTTCTGTGGCACCGGGTATTGTTGATACCCCTATGCAAGACTATGTACGACAGGTTGACCCATCCTACTTTCCTCAATCGGAAAGATTTCATCAGTACAAGCAAAAAGGCTTATTGGCCCCAAGTGAGCAGGTGGCAAAAAAAATCGTTGAGCTTATAGGTAACCCGCCCAACGATCCCATTATTGATTTACGTACTATTTAATTACCCAGTTCCTTAATATACTTAATCATCGACTCAAAGATAAGTCGGCCGTCGGTATTGCCTAGTTCATCATCCGAGGCGCGTTCGGGGTGTGGCATCATACCAAAAACGTTACGTCGCTCATTACATACACCTGCTATATTCTCCACAGAACCATTAGGGTTGGCACTTTCCGATACCACACCATTCTCGTCGCAGTAGCGGAAAAGAATTTGGCCATTTATTCGCATTTGGGCAAGGGTATCCTTATCGGCATAGTAACGCCCTTCGCCATGAGCAATGGGCACTTTCAATGCCCTTTCACGGGGTAAATATTTGGTTAGAGCAGTGTTCTTGCTATCGGGAACTAAGTAAATGTTTTTGCAAATGAACTTTTGACTGTTGTTATGGAGTAAAGCCCCAGGTAAAAGCCCGCTTTCGCAAAGAATTTGAAAACCATTGCAAATGCCAAACACATAACCTCCATTATTGGCAAAATCAATAACCCTATTCATGATTGGGGAAAACTTTGCCAATGCTCCTGAGCGTAAGTAATCGCCATAGGAGAAACCACCGGGTAAAATTATCACATCAATATTAGGGTCAAAATCGGTTTCCTTGTGCCATAGGACTACCACCTCTTGCTCAAGAATTTCCTTGATTACATAAACTGTATCCTGATCGCAGTTAGAACCAGGAAATACTACTACTCCAAACTTCATGCTATTGCCATTAATATGCGTCAAAGATAGCCAATATTATAAAATCGTCAAAATTAGGTTTGAACCTGACACTTTTTTGGCGTAACTTTGATAATCAATTTTAAAATAATGATTAAAAATATTTTACGGTTTGGGGCAATAGCTTTAGTATTTGCCATAATGTTTTCGGTGCTTTTTTTGATTTACAGCACTATTACCTTTTATAATCCCGATCAAGAGATTGAACTCCAATCCTCAGTAACTCCTGACACACTTAAGGTTAATACTGCTTATAGTTTAATTACCTGGAATATTGGCTATGCAGGCTTGGGCGATAACATGGACTTTTTTTATGATGGGGGTAAGCAAACCCGCGATACCAAAGCCAGAACTCTTGAGAACCTCGACTCCATCAAAAAATTTTTAACACAAAATCGAACCGATTTTATTATACTCCAGGAAGTAGATTTTGAATCGCGTCGATCATACCACTTCAATCAAGTTCAAGCTATTGGCCAAGCGTTAAACTACTTCACATTCTATGCTACCAACTATCAGGTTTCATTTGTTCCTGTACCCCTTAACAATCCAATGGGTAAGGTTAATTCGGGCATAATGACATTAAGCCGCTATACTCCACAAAATGCTAAAAGAATTCAGCTGCCGGGCTTATCGCCATGGCCTAACAGGGTTTTTAATTTACGGCGATGCTTGCTGATTACTAGATTTCCGATGAATAACGGGCGCGAGTTTGTTCTTATCAATACCCATAACTCAGCATTTGAGAACGATAGCCTTAAGCTGGAAGAAATGAATTTTATCCGGCAAATCGCTTTGAACGACTATGAAAAGGGAAACTATGTGATAGTTGGCGGCGACTGGAACCAGTTGCCCCCAAACTTTGCCCCCGATAAATTTGGGAATGCTTACGAAACCAAGGCATTCAAACCATTATCAATTGACAGCGGTTTTATCCCCACCGGTTGGCAATGGGCTTATGACCCCACTTTACCTACAAATCGTTACCTCGATAGACCTTACAGCAAAAGTTGTAGAACAATAATTCTCGATTTCTTTTTGCTTTCACCAAATATTCAAGTATCTGATTTATCGACCATCAATCTAAACTTTAGGTATTCTGACCATAATCCGGTTAAGCTTACCTTTACCCTAGGTTCAATACAATAGTATCAATGTAAAATGCTTTCTAACAATCCATATAGTGATGTTAGTCAAAGTTAATACTATCTTTGCCATTTAGATTTTGTTTGTATTTAAGAAAAATCTATATTTAGCTGATTATTGTTGACGATATCTGCCAAATGAGATAATGCCAAGCCAGCGTATGCAGGTAACTGACCAGGATCTACAGTATTTTATAAATACTATCAAGAGTGTCTCAAAGTACGACTTTTCAGAGTATTCGGAGAAGTCGCTAAAACGTCGTTTACAAAAGATATTAGAAGATTACAACCTCGACTTAACCTCGCTACTTACGTCGCTGCGCCTCGATAAAGATTTTCTGGAGAAGGTAGTAAAGGAAGTTACCGTTAATACCACCGAGCTGTTTCGCGACCCGCCGGTTTGGCATTTGCTGCGCTCGCGCATACTCCCTCGATTCAAGAACAACAAAACCATTAACATATGGCATGCGGGCTGTTCCACCGGCCAGGAGGTTTACTCCATGATGATTCTCCTGAACGAGATGGATATGCTCGACAAAGCAAAAATCTTTGCAACTGACTTAAACTCCGATGTGCTGGAGGCTGCCAAGCAAGGTGTTTACAAGTACCGCTTCAACCTGGGTTACCTCGATAACTTTGACAAGGTAATCAAACAGAATCCCCTCAACTTTGAGGAGTATAACGATGTGCCCTACGAAAAGTACTTCGATATCGATAAGGTTAGGGACACCATTACCATGAAAAAGTTCTTAACCGAGCGCCCCATTTTCCGTAAACACGATCTTGTGGTGGATGGCAACATCTTTTTTGCCAAGTTCGATCTTATACTTTGCCGTAACGTAATCATCTACTTTAACTACTCGCTCCAGAATAAGGTTTTTGAACTTTTTCATAATAATCTTTACCCCAAGGGCTTACTCCTGCTTGGCATGCACGAAACCATACTTGGCCCTTGGGCCTCTCGTTTTGAACGATTAGGACAGGCTTACATTAAAAAATAGATTACACCATGAAGGCTTTTGCTAACATGAAATTGGCTCAAAGGATACAACTAACCATTATTACCTTAATGGTAGTACTTTTTGCATTTGCAGGGTTAACCCTTAACTACTTTTCCAGAACCCGAACCATCAGCAATGCTATTAAAGAGGCCAATACTTACATCGACCGTTTAATTGACATAACAACCCTTATAGAACAAAAAACAGGTAAGGGGCTTTCATCCAACGATCTCTTTGAGCTAAAACCTTACTTTGCTAAACCCGCGTTTAATAGAACCGATTACCCGGCAATAATCTCAAAAAACGGTGAATACCTACTGCACGCAATCCGGCAGGGAGCAAGACTTCCTCTTAAAACTGTCCAAGAAATTAAAACCCTAAAATCAAACGAGGGCTACCTCAACTACCTCGATATTACCGATGACAATACTGAGGAACGAATACTTGTTTACAAGTACTTCAAGCCATACAATGCTTATTTTACTATTTCCATTAGTCCAACCGAAGTTCTTGAACAGGTCAAGACCAACAGGCGAGTTATGATCATCATCGTTATACTTGCCTCACTAATATCGGCTTTGGTTGTTTCGCTGCTCCTTAAACCAATCGCTAAACAGCTGGCCCACCTATCGGTTCGACTAAAGCAATTAGCACTGGGAGAAATACCCACAAAAGTTAAGATAACCGATAAGAGCGAACTTGGAAACCTTTCTGAATCGTTAAATGGTTTAATTGACGGGCTTAAAAGCACCTCTGAATTTGCCCGGCAAATTGAGCAAAACAAACTCGATTTCGAATTCAAGCCTCTTAGTAAGAACGATCAGCTTGGAATGGCTCTACTGCAAATGCGCGAGAGTTTAAAACGTGCCCAGCAGGAAGAAGCTAAACGGAAGGAAGAAGACAATATTCGTTCGTGGATAAATACCGGACTTGCCAAGTTTGGCGATATCTTACGCCAAAACAATAACAACCTCAACCTGTTGGCTGATAGCGTAATACAAAATCTGGTTAACTACCTCGATGCCAATCAGGGGGGCATATTCATGTTTAAGGATTACGAATCGGAAAAATACCTAGAACTTCTCTCGGCTTTTGCATACAACAGGAAGAAATTCCTACAAAAAACTATCATGCTTGGCGAGGGCCTTGTAGGCACATGCGCTGTTGAAAAGCAAACTATTTACCTTAAGGAAATCCCCAGCGACTATATCGCTATAACTTCAGGGTTGGGTGAGGCTACCCCAACCTCGCTGCTTATTGTTCCCCTGAAACTTGAGGATGAAATTTTTGGTGTAATTGAGATTGCCTCGTTCAACGAGTTTGCCCCTTACCAAATTGAGTTTGTTGAAAAGGTTAGCGAGAGCATTGCTGCAACCCTCAACTCGGTTAAGAACAACATCCGAACCCGTGAACTACTTGAGCAATCGCAACAGCAACGCGAGGAAATGGCTGCCCAGGAAGAAGAGATGCGCCAAAACATGGAGGAAATGCAGGCCACCCAGGAGGAGATGCAGCGTAAGAACCTTGAACTTGAAATCATAACCTCGGCCATTAACCAATCGTTAGTTTCCTGTTCGCTCAACGATGATGGATATATTATTGATTCCAACATTGTGATGCAGGAAATGACCGGGTACAGCAAGATAGAACTCGAAGGCAAGTTACTTGAAAGCCTGATTGATGAAACACAACGTGAGGAGTTTAGTAAACTTTGGAAATCGGTTCTTAACGGACAATCCATCAACACAACTCTTCACCTCAAAGGTAACAACGACAGGGAACTTTACCTCCTTGCCACACTCACTCCCGGGTTTGACCCAATGGGACTTCTCATTAAGATATTCCTTGTAGGGCACGATATTACAGAGTCTAAGAAACTGGAATTAATGACCCAGCAGCAAGCTAAAGAGATTGAGAAAAATATAAAGCGAATTAAGGAAGAACAAGAGATATCGAGCCAACGCCAACGTGAGATGGAAACTCTGCTCAAGGCGCTTGACCAAAACTGCCTGGTTTCTATTATTGAGCCCGATGGGCTAATCACCTATATCAACAATAAAAATGTTGAAGTACTGGGCGACAAGAAGAATGATATTGAGAACCACTACTTACAGGATATTGACTATACAGCCAAAAATAAACCAAAGGAATTTGAACGGTTTTGGAAATCACTTCATAAGGGAATTAAGCAAACCCGAGAGTTCTCGCTTAACGTTAAGGGTGAAATCCGCTGGGTTCTTGAGAACTACACCCCAATTATGGATGAAGAAGGAAACCTTTACAAAATAATTAATATAGCACTCGATATAACCGAGAACAAACGGAAAGAACAAGAACTAAACGGTGTTATTGAACAGCTAAAGCAACAGCTTAAGAAATAGCAAAGTATGACCATTCGATACGAAATAGGAATTGTTGACACACGGAACGTAATCAAAACGTTACTCGATGACTTTGGTTACGACTTTCGCGATTATGCCCTTACCTCATTCAAGCGGAGGTTGGAGTATATCATTTCGCTTTATGCACTTCGCGATGCCGATGGCCTTATTGCAAAACTTAAGAACAGCAAAGAGTTTTTAGACCAATTCCTTTACGACATTACTCCAGAAACCACTGAAATGTTCCGTGACCCATCGTTCTGGCGTATTCTAAGGGATGAAATTATCCCAGAACTTGTAAGAACCGGTACATCAAAACCACGTATTTGGTTGGCATCGTTCGATTCAGGTGAGGAGCTATACTCTCTTTCTATCCTGCTCAAGGAATTAAATTTGCTTAACGATGTTAACATTTACTGCAATGTACTTTCCGACCACACCATACAACGCATAACATCCGGTCGTCTTGACCCTAAGGATATGGAAGTGAACGAGGCAAACTACCAACGTTTTAACGAGAAGAGTAAATACGCCTCATACTATAGAACCGAAGGTTCCAGTATTGTTTTTGATGTTAGCCTTATTAAGGATGTGAATTTCATAAAGCAGAACACATTAATTGACGAAGATCCAGGCGCTCCAAAACTCATCATTTTCAGGAATCAGGCTATTTACTATAACCAGCTACTAAGCGAAAAGATTTTCGCCAAACTTACCAATAGCCTTGTTGCTGGTGGGTATTTAGCAATTGGAGTGAAAGAAACTTTGGAAAATACCAACGTTAGTAATAAATTTACTCTGTACAACGAGGCAGAAAGAATTTACAAGCGTAAAACCAACTAGTTTTTATGTACAAAGCAGTTATCATAGGCGGTTCGGCAGGAAGTTTTCAGGTAATTACCCGAATACTCCACGCTTTGCCCCCAAACTACCCGTTACCTGTCCTTCTTTGCCTGCATAGGTTAAAGCATGTTCGCAGCGGATTTGTTGAGGCGCTTTCCATAAAATCGGGCATTCAGATTATAGAACCAAACGACAAAGAACAAATCAAACCCGGTAAGGCGTATCTTGCCCCAGCCAACTACCACATGTACGTGGAACTAGGGAATAAAATTGCCCTTTCCACCGAAGAACCGGTTAACCATTCACGCCCCAGCATCGACCTTTCATTTATTACTGCTGCTCAGGTTTACCGCGAAAAACTGGTTGGCATAATACTATCCGGCGCAAATCGCGACGGAGCATACGGACTTAAAAAAATAAAAGACTTAGGAGGATTAGCCATTGTTCAGAACCCCGATGAGTGCCAGGTTCGAACCATGACCGAAGCTTCACTTAAAATGACACCTGTCGATTTTGTTTTCAATACAAACGAAATTATCAAATTTCTTCAAAACATTAAAGCATAAAAGTATAGGAACATGAAACCACTTAACCCTTCGAACCGATTTGTACCTGTTATAGTATTGCTTTTACTACTAGCAAGTTCACTTCTAGTATTTAGCTTACTATACAACACGGCTTTGGAAGCTGGTCAAAAAGTTTCGGTTTGGACTATTGTTCTCAGTCTTATTCCATTTTTACTGGGATTATGGTTCTACTTTATTTCAATTAAACAACGCAACCTAATCGACAGCCTTCATGCCCAAATCGAATCGCTAAAGGCACAGATCGAAACGTTCATGAAATCGCAAAAAAAAGAGACAACGCAAGAGGTTCGTAAGGAGATTGTGGATTACAAAAAATTACTCGAAAAAATTATTCCTAATGTTCCCGCCAACGATATTGAGAAATACGGTGAAACATTGCTTGCCAATATTGCCAAAACGGTTGAAATTGTTCAGGGTCAACTCTACCTTAAAGATTTACAAACCGAACTATTCCGCTTTAGAGCTGGCTATGCATTCTTTTCCGAAACCACCCCACCCGAATACCGTGAGGGTGAAACGCTTGCCGGACAGGTTGCCAAAAATCAAAAACTAGTAAATATTGATAGCATACCCGAAGGATATATTTCAATCCTTTCCGGCCTGGGGAAAGGCTCACCCAAACACCTCATCATAGCCCCTATCATCTCGCCCGATAATAAAACAATTGGTATTTTTGAACTAGCATCGTTCAAACCATTTGGCGTTGAACACGAAGAACTTTTTTCCCAGCTCGGACGTAAACTTGGAGAGATATTTAATGTCAATCAACAATAACTTACAGCGGCATGATCTCATTCGGCATTATATCGACCACTGACAGCAAACAGGTAATCCGGCAAAGGGTAACGCAGGCCTTTTTGGTTAGCCTACTGTTTCCTATTTTTGCATGGATAATAGATATCCTGGACAAAGGAATTCCTTTCAACCTTTCAAATATTGCCAATATACACGCCACCAATCCATTACATTGGATTATTGACTTGGCTCCGTTTGTAATTTCATACGTTACATGGCTGCAACAAACACGCCATTACCGTCGAATTCTTATTCTTGAAAAGGAACTCCGCCAACGCGATGAGGACATTGAGAAAAATGCTCGCTTTGCCCAACGTATTGGCGAAGGCGATTACAATGCACCCTTTCAGGTTGGAGGCGACGACGACATCTTAGGTAAATCGCTGGTGATAATGCGCGATAACCTGCTGGCAAACCAGAAAAAGGAGGCGGAGCAGAACTGGATAACCAAGGGGAAAGATGAAATATCGCACATCCTACGCCTGCACCACAATATCGACGAACTCTCATACGATGTTCTGGTTAAGCTTATCAACTACATAAGAACTATACAGGGTGCCATATACCTCTACGACGAAGAGAAACAGAAACTTGCTAACCTTGCCACCTACGCCTACAACCGACGTAAGTATATCAAGCAGGAGTTTCGCATTGGCGAGGGACTTATTGGCGAGTGCGCCTATGAACGAGAATTTATTTACCGAACTGAGATACCCGACGATTACATAACTATTACCTCAGGTATTTTAGGCGATCGCAAACCCAAAAGTCTTCTGCTGGTACCTCTTATTACCGATGAAAAACTTGAGGGCGTTCTGGAGTTTGCCTCACTCGACGACGAAATACCCGAACTTACCATACGTTTCCTGAAAGAGGTTGGGGAGATTATCGCCCGCACCATCTTCAACCTACGCATAAACCACAAAACTGAAAAGCTTTTACAGGAAGCCCAGCAAATGGCGCAAGAACTCAAGGAAAACGAGGAGGAACTTCGTCAGAATGCTGAGGAAATGAAAATTACTCAGGAAGAACTTGAAATATCAAACGCTAAACTCGAAGCCAAAATCCAGGAGGTTGAAAATGCCCAAAAGCGTTTACATTCGCTCCTTGAAAATGCATCGGAAATTATATCGATATACAATAGCGAAAAGCAACTTACCTACATAAGCCCCTCGGTAACAAAAATTCTGGGTTACACTCCACAGGAAATGATGAGCGGCAAGGATATCGACCGCCTAACCCGCAAGGGCGAAGCCGCCTTCAACGAAATGTTTGAGCAACTCCTGGAAAATCCTCGTATTGCCATCACCATTCAATACACCTTTATGAAAAAGGATGGCGAAAAGATTTTCCTTGAGGTTACCGGACGCAACCTGCTCGACGACCCAGCCATTGGCGGTATTATCATTAACTCGCGCGATATTACTGAACGCAAACGGGCCGAGAAAGAGGAACGCATGCGCAGCAAAATGCAATCCCTTTCCGAAAACTCCCCCGATATCATCATGCGTCTCAACCCCACGGGTCAATTCTTTTATGCTAACCCCATGGTGGAAACCTACCTGGGTATCGACTACAAGGAACTTGTTAACCAAACTATCACGGCACTCGATGGTATTCCAGTACTCTCCAACTTTATTCGCGAAGCCATAAAATCCATTAAGGTTGAAAAGGAAAAGTACGAAGGCGAAATTACTTTTACCACCAATCGGGGCGAAACCGTAATGCACATTGTGGGTATTCCTGAATTCAACGAGAATGAACTGGAAACCATACTATTTGTAGCCCACGATATTACCGAACAAAAACAAACCGAGAGGGAAATTCAGGAAAAGAACCGCAAAATTACCGAAAGTATTAACTACGCCCAACGCATACAAACCTCAATACTCCCCAATAATAGGATTATTAGGCAGTACCTGCCCAAATCGTTCATATACTATCACCCCAGAGATGTTGTAAGTGGTGATTTTCCATGGTTTTTTACTAAAGACGATTTCATTTACATTGCAGCCGTAGATTGTACCGGCCATGGTGTTCCAGGTGCGTTGCTCTCATTCATTGGCTACTTTACCCTGAATAATGTGGTTGACCACGACTCATCGTACACAGCCGGGCAAATACTCGACCACCTACATTTTGGGGTACGCAAAACTCTAAAGCAAGACCGCCCCGATGCCGACGCCCGCGATGGAATGGATATTGCTTTCTGCAAAATCAATCCCAAAAACAAGGAACTCCAGTATGCCGGAGCTCATCGGCCTCTATACCTAGTCCGTAATGGCGAACTTACCGAGTATAAAGGCGATCGCAAAGCTATTGGCGGCATACCCCATCCCAAGAAAGCCGAAGAGCCTTTTACCAACTATATTATTGAGTATAAGCCTGGCGACAGGGTATTCTTCTTCTCCGATGGCATTGTTGACCAGGTTGGAGGCCCAGAAAAGAAAAAGTTTGGTGCTCAAAGTATTCGTGATATCATTATGAACAACCAAAAAACACCAATTCACGAACTTAACGATGTGTTTGCAAAAGCCCTCACCGATTATCAGGGCGAAAATAAACAGGTTGACGACATACTTTTAATTGGTATTGAATTTTAAAAATGTAATATATTTGTAACTCATATAACTCATCGGGCTATGGATCGAAAAAACATTAAAGGGTTTCTTGAGTTCGTTTACGACTTTTACAAGTCGATGAAGGCTCATGAAATTACCCTCGTTTACGAGGGCGAAATAACCCATCAAATAACCAAAGCCTTCACCTCGCTTACCGAATCGAATATGGCTAAGGAGGAGGAGTCAAACTCCGTTCAAAAAAAGGTTTTCCATGTTATGGTGGAATGCCTCCAAAACATCAGCAAACATGCCGATAGTTTCGGATCCGATGACTTTCTCTTTGCCGGCCGTGGCATCTTCATGGTTAGCAAGGGCGACGAGGAATACCATGTTACTACCGGCAATGTGATTGAAAACTCAAAGATTGAGGAACTCTCAAAAATCCTTGATCATATCAATTCGCTCGACAAGGAGGGTTTGAAGCAACTCTACAAAACCCAAATGCGCGAAGGCCGCCTCTCCGAGAAAGGTGGGGCTGGTTTGGGTTTCATTGACATAGCCCGCAAAACCGGTAGAAAACTTGAATACCACTTCCTCCCTATCGACGAGGAAACCCATTTCTTTGTACTAACATCAACCATTTCACGATCAGAATAACTGTACCGATATGGAAACCATAAAAATAATGGGGACTGATGATACCCCAACCGTAATTTTAGATGCACAAAACGAGATCTTCGAAATCTCAGGACGTTCATTGCCCGAGGATGTTACTGCATTTTACGATCCCATTCTGCAGTGGCTCGAAGAGTATTCCGAATCGCCTAAGCCCAAAACCATTTTTACATTCAAACTGGTTTACTTTAACACCGCCAGCTCAAAGCTTCTCCTTGATATCCTCATGAAGCTCGAGCAACTAAAGGAAGCTGGTCACGATGTTCTCGTTCGTTGGTATTACCCTGAGGATGACGAGGACATGCAGGAAGCTGGCGAGGAGTATGCCGATATAGTTGACGTACCCTTTGAGCAAATAGGCTATACACTTAGCTAAGTTTTTGTTTATTGATATTTTGTAGCGCCAGTAAATAATGAGTGAGGAGATTCTCAAAGCGTTGATGCAACTCTTTGCAATTATTGCAAAGCAGGACGAAGGTGTTGAACTTAAGGAGCGGGACTATGTAATTAATTTCCTCACCCAACAGCTAAACGATGAGGCTGTTAAGGAATACATCCGCCTTTTCGACGAGCATGCAGGCCTGCTTGACAAGGATGATAACGCTGAGAACGACGAGGAAAAAGGGAAACGGAAACTCACATCGGTAAAGGACTCTGTTCGTATTTTGGGTATTTGTAAGAAAATCAACAAAACCCTTACCCAAAAGCAAAAAATTGTTGTTCTGGTGCGCCTTTACGAGTTGATTAATGCCGACCGTAAGTTCACCGAACAACGTATGGCCATAATAAATACCGTGGCCGAAGTTTTTAAACTCACCAAGGAAGAAATATCGGATATAGAAAATTTTGTCATCAAAAACGCACCCGAAGAGTTAGATATCCCCAGCATTTTAACCATTCACGATAAGCCATTTACAGGCAAGAATTGCAAACACATTGGCACCGAAGCCCTTGACGGTTACATTTACATTCTTCAAATAAAAAGCGAAGACCTCTACTTCCTGCGATATACTGGCAATGAAGATATTTTCCTTAATGGACTTCCAATCCACAACCGCCGAATCTACCTTTTTGCCAGCGGGAGCTCACTCAAACTGCCTAAAGGAAAGCCCGTTTACTATACCGATGTAGTAGCCCACTTCCTGGCCGACTCTACATCTATTCGAATTTCGTACAGGGTAGAAAATGTTGGATTCCAGTTTAAAACCGGGGATATAGGTTTAAGAAATATATCCTTCTCCGAAGGGCATGGAAAGCTGGTTGGTATTATGGGTGCCAGCGGTGCTGGCAAAACTACACTACTCAATGTTCTTGCAGGTATCGAGAAACCTACTACCGGACGTGTTCTTGTGAACGGCTACGATCTTCACAATGAAAAAGAAAAACTTGAAGGTGTTATTGGAGTTATTCCCCAAGACGATCTGCTCATTGAGGAGCTAACCGTATTTGAAAACCTCTACTACAACGCCAAGCTCTGCTTCAAGGATAAAACCGAGGAAGAACTGGTTGCCCTTGTCGATAAAACGCTTGCCAACCTTGGTCTTCTGGAACGCAAAAACCTTAAGGTAGGGACACCGCTAAATAAGATGATATCGGGCGGTCAACGCAAAAGGCTAAACATCGCCTTAGAGTTAATCCGCGAACCATCGATCCTATTTGTCGATGAGCCTACCTCAGGCCTTTCGTCGCGCGACTCGGAAAATGTGATGGACCTGCTCCGTGAGCTCACGCTCAAGGGGAAGTTGATTTTTGTTGTTATTCACCAACCCTCATCGGACATTTATAAAATGTTCGATAATATGGTAATTCTGGACACCGGTGGATACATGGTTTACTACGGTAACCCGGTTGAGGCCGTAATGTACTTCAAGCGCCTTGATATGCAGATTAACAGCGATGTTGGTGAATGCCCGGTTTGTGGTAATGTTAATCCCGAACTTATTTTCAACATCATTGAGGCTCGCGTTGTGGACGAGTTTGGCCGTTACACCCCAACCCGTAAGGTTTCGCCTCAAAAGTGGGAGGAACTTTTCCGCGAAAACATCAAGATTACTCCCATTCCCGATGAGAAAGCCGAACCCCCAAGATCACTAAATATCCCTTCAAGAATAAAACAGTTCCTTATCTACACCAAACGCGACTTCATGTCGAAGATAAGTAATACCCAGTACATTGTTCTTAACCTGCTCGAAACCCCCATACTGGCTTTTATCCTGGCATACGTAATCCGCTACATCGCCGACCCGAACTCTAATGTTTATATCTTCTACGAAAACGAGAATATTCCTATTTACTTGTTTATGGCGCTTATTGTTGCCCTATTCATTGGCTTAACGGTAAGTGCTGAGGAAATTTTCCGTGACAGAAAGATACTTAAACGCGAAGCGTTCCTTAACTTGAGCCGATCGAGTTACCTTTTTTCCAAAATAACTCTACTGCTGTTACTTTCTGCCATTCAAACAGCTACGTTTGTATTGATTGCCAACAGCATCCTGGAAATCAGGGGCATGTACTTCGATTACTGGCTGGTGCTTTTCAGTACCGCCGTTTGCGCAAACCTGCTTGGTTTGAACATATCCGCCACATTCAACTCTGCTATCACCATCTACATTGTTATTCCACTGCTAATGATTCCCATGATGGTACTTTCAGGAGCCATGTTCAGCTTCGAAAAACTTAACCGTTCTGTTGGTAGTTTTAACAGGGTGCCCCTCATAGCCGAATTCATGATTACCAAATGGGGATACGAGGCTCTTGTTGTTCACCAGTACAAGGACAATGCTTTTCAAAAAACTTTTTACGATATCGACAAGGTTATAAATAACGCCAATTACAAAATAGTTTACTATATCGACGAACTTGAAAAACGCGCTACCGATCTGGTTGATTTATTACCCCAGAAGGGTAACCCCGAAGCTCAAAAAAAGATAGCCGATAGGCTTGCTGTTCTGCGCAAAGCCATAATCAATGAAACTTCGTTTGAATCGCCTTCAATAACATTCGATAAGATCGATAAGTTAACCCCTGCTAACATTGACGAAACAACGGTTTACGCTATTTTCGATTACCTCGATAAGTTGAAAAGCCATTACTCCGACATTTACAACACCCAATCGCAAAAGCGCGAACGCATGATAGCATTCCTTGTAAACAACAACAGGGAACTATACGAAGCCAAACGCAAAGCCTACCATAACGAGAGCCTTGCCGATCAGGCCACCAAAACCTTTGAAAAAAATAAAATTGTTCAGTACGGTGATGAACTTGTTCAGCAATACGATCCCGTTTACCGCGACCCCATCCCACGGCACCTGCTCGATTTCCGTTCACATTTCTTAGCTCCCCGCAAGCATTTCCTTGGCATGTATTTTGATACTTTCTGGTTTAACATAGTAGTCATTTGGATTATGACAGTAGTTCTTTACATAACCCTTTACTACGAATCACTAAAAAAATTGCTCGAATTTTTTGGGAAAATTAAAATTCCAGCTTTTAAAAAATAAAAATTTGTATCTTTACTTTTCGAAACAAGATACTAAAATGAAAAAATTGCATTTGATATACTACCTATCGCTGCTAGCAATTCTTTCACAAGTTTTCGTCTCTTGCAACTCATGTAGCAAGCAAGGTGTTGACGTTACGCAGGATTTATATGTTCCTGATTCAGTGGTAGAAGTTGCCCCTCCACAAGTAAGCAAGGCTGTTACCGAGCAAATGATGCAAAACATTTCTTCGCCTGTTGAAACAGCAGCCCTCATTAAAGGGTTAAAAATACCTTTTAATAAGAACTTCTTGGCCAACACCAAGCAAGCCGAAAAGTTCAACACTAACTTTGAGAAAGCTTTTGCCCTTGGCCTCTATGGTTGCGACCTGGGTTATCTCAACATGTACGAAAAAACTTCGTTTGTTGTTGATTATGTATCAACCATTAAACGCTTAGCCGACGATATTCAGGTAGGCCAATTCTTTGACTTTAACACCCTAAAGCGACTGGCCACTAACAACGAAAACCTCGATTCACTCATTCTAATCTCACAGCAAAGCTTTAACCGCATTGATACCTACTTGGCCGAAACTAACCGCTCAATGCTTAGTGCCGTTATTGTAGCTGGCGTTTGGGTTGAGGGGGCCTACATTTCGAGCCGCGTGGCTCAAATAAGCAATCACCCTAAAATTAGGGAAACTATTGGCGAACAAAAAACGGTGCTCAACTACCTATTGGCTCTTCTTAAGGTGTACGACAAAGATCCAAGCATGGCAAAGCTAATTGCCGATTTTGATAGAATTAAAAAAATATACGATGAGGTTAAAATAACCTATGAGATTGGTGAGCCTGAAATGGTTGAGGAAAATGGAGTTCTAACATTTAAACAAACCGACAAACAGGTTATTGAAATGAACGACGAACTGTACCAAAGGTTGATTAAAGAAATTCAAGGATTACGTTCAGATTTACTAAAATTGTAAGAAATTTTCAGCTATGAAAAAGATATTATTTTCGTTATTGGTGGTGTTGATTGGAGTTGCTTTTTTCAATAAAGTAAAGGCCCAATCGGAAGAGGAGTTGGTACAAATATGTACCATGGTAGCTGGTGATGCTGACTACTTAAAGGATTTCCGAATTAAACTCGATGCCGGTGACCCCCCACCAGTTCAACGATTCCCTGTGCTGCTTAAAAAGGATGTTAAATACCGCTTCACGGTTTGCAACTCTAAGGACTATGAAGGGAAGGTAATACTTCAGCTATTTGATAATAACCGACAGCTTGCTACAACCTACATAGTAGCCACAGGTAAGGATTACCCCTATATCGACTGGGTTTGTACCAAAACCGGTGCCTACCATTTGGTTTACTCTTTCAGGGATGGAAAGGCAGGGTTGGCAGTTGGGTTGCTGTCGATGGTGGGAACAATGTAAAGCACATTATATCTAACAATAAAACCGCCCTACAGGCGGTTTTATTGTTTTAAAAAGACTTAATTCCTCTCCACCGCAAACACAAGGTCTTTTACCCTATTCCACCTGGCACTATCCATTTTAGGCCCCAGCACCTCTATAACATGACCCGAAAGGATGGCTCCAATTTCACCACATTTGGTAAGCGGGAGTCCCTTTGACAATCCGTAAAGGAATCCGGCCGCATATAAATCACCGGCACCGGTTGTATCGATGCTTGAAACATCAATTACTCCTACCTCATAGATATTATCGCCTTGCTTTATAAGTGAGCCATCGGCACCAAGCTTAACAACAGCTATCTCAGCAAGTGTTCCAAGTTCCTTTAGAGCGTCAGTAGGCAATTTGCCTGTAAAGGCTTTTGCCTCCTCCTCGTTGGCAAAAACTATATCGACATACTTTTCAACTATTTCGCGCAAAAAGGCCTTGTTCTCCTCAACTACGTTGTAGCTTGCCAAATCTAACGAGATAGTACAGCCATTCTCTTTGGCTAATTCAACAGCACGTCGGATAAGGTTTTGGTTTTGCACCAAATACCCCTCTATATGGAAGTGGGTGTATCCACTGAATTGCGACAAGTCAAGATCGCTTTCGGTCATTTCAATGGCAGCACCCAGGTAAACGGCAAAGGTGCGTTCCGAATCGGGAGTGATAAAGGCCAATGCCCTCCCCGATTCTGCGTTTCCCTTAAGCATTATAGGAGTAACACCATTTTGAACCAAATCGTTGGCGAATGCCTGTCCAAATGAGTCATCGCCTACCTTGCCAATGAAAGCCGCATCGGCTCCAAGGTTTGCAAGCCCATGAATGGTATTGGCTGCACTACCTCCGGCTGCAAGTGTTCGGGGTAGCCCTTCGGTTTGGGCAAGTATGCTTTGCATGCGGTCAGCATCAACAAGCTGCATGCTACCCTTGGGTAAATTCAACTCAAATAATTTAGCATCGTTTGGTAGCTGTACCAGTATATCGACCAATGCATTCCCGAGTCCAAGAAACTTTGCCATAATCTATCAGTGGTTAAATCAGATGGTAAATATACAAAAAAATAAACCCCGATTTTCATCGGGGTTTGCTCCTCATCTAGGACTTGAACCTAGGACCCCCTGATTAACAGTCAGGTGCTCTAACCAACTGAGCTAATGAGGAGTGCTGTTTCAATTGCGGTGCAAATGTAATATATTTTGAGAATATGAACCAAATTTTTTGAAAAAAATTTATCAAAAGCCCGCCCTGCTGCTAAACTATAACATTCTGAGGCTTTTGTAGAATCCACGAACGTATATTGTCCATAACAATATCGGATCTTTTATCAATTGCCTCGCTGGTAGCATAGGCAATGTGGGGCAGCAAAATGGTGTTTGGTGCCTTAAGTAAAGGATGATCGGTCTCAATGGGTGGCTCATGCTCATATACATCGATAGCTGCGCCGGCTATTTGCCCTTGTTCAAGGGCTTGGCTCAATGCCAGGCAATCGACAATACTGCCACGGGCTGTGTTGATTAGTAAAGATGTTGGCTTCATCAGGCTTATCAGCCTACGGTTTACTATACCAACCGTTTGCTGGGTTGCGGGTAGATGAAGCGATACAATATCGGATATACTAAATAGCTCATCAAGGTTAATAAATGAGACATCAGAACTTGGTTTTGGGGTGCGGGTGTGTACCACAACCCTGCAACCGTAAGCCAAAGTTAGTTGAGCTACCCGCTGACCTATAGCTCCAAATCCTACAATGCCAAAAGTTTTGCCGGCAAGTTCGCCCCCGAGGAAACCATTTCGGGTTCCACCATTTCGGGTTATTGCGTCCATTGGAACAACCTTTCGGAGCAGTGCTATGGCTAATGCTAGGGTTAACTCGGCTACGGCTGTGGTGCTATATCCGGCCGCATTGCATACAGCTATTGCATGCTCCTTGCAGTAATCGAGCGGAACATGGTCGACCCCGGTAAACGCCACCGAAATCAATTTAAGCGTGGGGCATGCCTGCAAGGTTTTAGCAGCAATGGGATGATTGGATAATACAAGCACATCGGCTCCTTGAATCCGCTGCTGTAAATCGGATTGCGAAACGGGAACTGTGTCGTAATAAACAACATCAAATCCGTGTTTTTGCATCTCCGCCTTAAAGTTCTCGGCTTTGAACTTATTGAGCCCTATGGGCTCAGCAAATACTATTCTTTTACTCATTGTTAAACTTTTTATCAATGCTATTGGTAATGAAGGCAAGCTATGTACTCATAAGGAACCGCCAGGGTACTTTCGACCAGTATGGCCCTGCATAGTCAATTCCAATGCGGGGTGTGGTGATGTAACTTGGCGAAACTCCGGTATCCTCAATCCAAATCCTACTTGATGTAACCAAATCCTCGCCATAAAACGATTTATCGATGGCAAGCAACCGCGTTAACTTACCAGGACCATCGGCACCGGTAACTCCCCTAACAAGCACAGCTTGGGGATTGTTCTCAACCGAGGTAACCACATTAAACATCCAGTACATCCCGTAGATAAGGTAAACGTAAACCAGCCCTCCCTGAGCAAACATTACCCTATTCCGCTCGGTTATGCCCCTGCTGGCATGGCAACCCAAATCGTCGGTTCCACGGTAGGCCTCAACTTCGGTAATGGTAACTCGAACCTCTTTGCCGCTATCGAACCTACGAACCAACGTTTTGCCCAGCAATGCCGGAGCCACCTCTAAAACATCACGCTGGTAAAAATGGCTATTTAACCTCATTTTTATACCCCGAACTTGAACCGAAGTTATACCCAAAAATAAACAATGCACTGAACATCACCACAAACGATATACCGGTATGGGTAAGCATGGTGTCCTCAAAAAGCATTGAAATGACTACTATTAACCAAAAGTACTTAACCGGTAGAACCTGGAAATTGGGTGATTTAAAAAACGGAAGGGTTAACCAAAGCATAAAAATGATTAAACCGATCGCCCCTGCCGATGCCCAAACCGTTAGGTACTGGTTATGGGGCATGAAACGAAAGCTCTGGGGTAAATCAATCTTGTTTATATCGTAGAATTGGTTCATGGCAGCAGGTAAATCGCCGTAGCCAACTCCAAATAGTGGATTTGCTTTAATAACATGCCATGCAGCTTGGGCATACAGCAAACGGCGTAGAACCGAACCACCGGTTAAAGAACCGTTTTTTCGGTACCTATTAATCTCGTAAAAGAACTCGTAAAACCTACTCTCGAGTCCGGTTGCTTTCCCTTTAAAAATCGTATTGGTATATCCCGCCTCAATTAAGGCAATATCAATGGAATCGAGTTTACTGATACCCAGTGAATCCTTGGTTAATGCTGCCGATGCCAAATATCGGATTAAGGTGGTTCTTAAGGGTTGACCCTTTTTATCGGTACCTTCATATGGTATATTGCTACGTTTAGACCATTCGCTTCTTAACTCCTGCTCGCAAATGTTGATATTTACAAGATATCCATTCTCTGTTTCTCTTGAAAGTATGTCGTGCTGGTATGGGTTACCGTTTACGGTTACTGCCCTTGGACTATTATCGGGAGTAAGCTTAACGGCGTTCATGCTATCGTACCTGTGGAGTACAAACGATAAGGTAACAAATACCAAGGTTAAAAATCCTGTGATTGTAATAAAACGCGCAATGGAGCCCAGACTGAAAAGATACCTAATAACTATTAGACAAACCAAAATTGATAGCATAAGAATGCCGGTAAAGGTGGTAAGGACAAGTAGAAAGAACAGAAACCAAGCCATCACTGCAACTGCAAGCCATCGCTCAAAGGGCCTGGCTACTAGCCGTTCGGCGAAATAATAAACCAGAAATGCAAGGGAAAGATTAACCATTAGTGCTAGCCGGATATGCGATATGAACGGCGAAACCTTTCGGATATCGACCAAATTAGCCGTGAAATAGCTATAGGCCCCAATGATGGTTACCACCAGGGTGGAAAGAATAAACAGCGATACTATTCCTTTAAATTCCTTTCCGGTGAGTTTATCGGTGGCTGCAATTATTGGAGGAACAAGCAGAACAGGCAACCAAAGTCGAACGATTTCGAGGCCTAAATGGTGGTTCTCCGAAAGCAGACCGCTGAAAAGTATAGGGAAATACATTGCCACAAATACCCAAACCATGGGTTTTGCCTTTAAATGTTGAACCTTAAGGCTCCAGCCGCCGCTTAAAAGAAAGTTCACGGCCAAAATAATCATGCCAATGCTAACCCCAACTATTGAAGCAGGCAGGCTGCACAGCGTGATGGAAAGACCAATCAGGTAAACTATACGATGAAACCGCTCCCCAAACATTAACACCTCAAATTTTTACAAATATAGTGTTATTTGAGCGAAAGGGTAAAGGAAGGTGCTTTAGCCGTTAAAGGGAATCGAGCAACACATCCTGTCATTCCGAGCAAATGCGAGGAATCTCAGAATAAGGTTAAAGAACCTTTCCCGTGCTAGCGGGATTCTGAATTTAGTGTGCAGTGTACAGAGAGGTGTTGGGGTTTAGTGTTTTCAGCGTTCTGTTGAATTTACTGTCAACTATCAACCAACAACCATCAGCTAAATTAATATCACAGTGTTACACGGTGTTTTACTCAGAGTTACACAGTGTAAATCTGCGTCATCTGCGTTCCATTAAAATCCTCGAACAACGAGCAACTTAACAGACCCCTCTAAATCTCCCCTGAAAGGGGAGACTTTGG
>Ga0078972_1006642_pt1 | contig 27028 bp, 23 predicted proteins | sample YelNatPaOPGAMG01_FD_67568 | JGI IMG/M metagenome (GOLD analysis project Ga0078972, IMG submission 67568) | Hot spring thermophilic microbial communities from Obsidian Pool, Yellowstone National Park, USA - OP-RAMG-01 (SPADES assembly) (version 2) | ecosystem: Environmental > Aquatic > Thermal...
GTCATATTAGAGTTCTAATTTCAACACAGGACGTAATCGGTGGTGTCAACGCTATGAAAAGTCTTATTGTATCGGTCCTTAAACGAGAAGGGTATGATGTTACTCTTATATATCCTGCCCGAAGTTTGCGTGGATTGTTCAGCTTAAAGAGAATTCAAATTAGCCAAAATGAAGATACAGGAAATATAAAAATTAATTCTATTCCTTATGTTTTAATGTTGGATCATCTTGTTTCTGCATTTATAGCCAAAAAATTACTTAACCAGTATGATATATATCAGGCAGTTGGAGGTGGAAACCAACCAGCCTTGCTTTTTATGATTGGAAAAAAGAAATATGTTTGTTGGGTTGCAACAACAATAAAAGATGAAGGTAAGCTTATTTTTGATCCACTTCATCCGTTTGAATTCTCTATTCGTATTTTACTATATTATTTCAATTACTTGATAATGCCTTTAATTTACCGATATGAAAAAAAAATCTACCAAAATGCAGAGAAAATTCTCACTATAAGTTGGCATACAAAAAAGTGTATTCAAGAGCAATATGGAATATCAAACGAGAAATTCTGCGTTGTTCCATTTCCAGTTGATACAGATAAATTTAAGCCAATTTTGGATGGGCAAATTACAAAACAAAACTTTATACTTATGGTAGGAAGACTCACTGATCCAAGAAAAAACGTTAAATTACTACTGAAATCTTTTGTAAAAATTAAACAATCTTTTCCAGATTTAAGATTGATTCTAGTAGGTGAGAAGCCCAAAAATAATAAGCTGGAAAAGTTTTGCAGTAGTTTAGGAATAGGAAATTCAGTAGATTTTCCAGGTCAAGTTCCCGAAGATGAACTAATAAAGTATTATAATCAAGCTCAACTATTTGTTCTGCCATCTCTTCAAGAGGGACTTGGCATAGTTGTTTTAGAGTCAATGGCTTGTGGAACTCCTGTTGTTTCAACCAAATGTGGCGGACCTGAAGAGATCATCATCCATGGCGAGAACGGCTATCTCGTTGAAAATAATAATGTAGAAAGCTTAACTGATAGTGTTTGTAAATTATTAACAGATAATGAATTGAGAATGAAAATGGGTGAAAAAGCAAGAGAATTTATCTGTCAAAACTATTCTATTGATAAGATAAAAGATAGCTTTACTAAGATCTATAAAGAGGTTTATCCTCATCTTTTTGATAGGAACGATTATGTATAAGTATTCTGTAGCGGAAGAAAAAGATATACCAATCATAGCTACTATGCACGTTGATCCAACGAGAGATAAAAAATTAAAGCAAAAAGCTAAGTATAGATTCTATTTAGATGAGGGGTGATCATAATTAAAGAAACACAGTCAACAAATGTGAAATGTTATGAAAAGGTAAACCATAGATATTGTTCATCAACAGTGCTAACTGTGTTAATAACACCCCAAAAGCCAAAAAACTCCTTACATTTAGCTTCCCTTTTAGAGGAAGCTGTTTGTGATTGCTTTCTGTTCCTAATAGACCACTAACAAGATCAAACAATGGCTCTATAACTGTCTTTCGCTTTTGTAATAAAGCTTTAATAAAAGGCTGCTCTATGAATCGGTGATATGCTTGACCTTCTTTCCCATTAGCATGCAATGCTGGTGTAACAAGCAACAAACCTTCTCGAGCATATTCCTTAGTTCTTTGAAAATTCGTATAACCATCATCACCAATCAGATAACCAATATTTGCTGAAAGGATGTCTTTCTCTTTACGGTTCATTACATCCTGTTCACCGACAGAAGCTGTATCAACTTCCAGCATGATAGGAAATCCACTGGATGTGCATGTGATATGTAATCCATATCCAAATACCCAACTATGATATGCGCTTTTAGACCAAGTAGCATCTGTATCTAAATTACGTAGTTTTTCTGGAATATGTTTGTTTTGCATGTCTTTCTTGTGCCAGACGGGTCCTCTTGCTTTGAAAAGGCTTTTGTCTTCGTAAACTATTTCAGTAGAGAATTCCTCTCCTAATGGAGATGCCCAATCAGCTATGAAATGCACGAACTGCTGAATCACATTATATAGTGCTTTATATCTTCTTGATATGGTTGCACGTGTTGGTATTTTGGGAAATCCTAGTTTTTTAGATTCTTCACTGTGAATGGATAACCAACGATACATAGCCTTAAAGGCAAAGCATCTTTTGAGAGTCATGACAGCAAAGAAACAAATGAAAGAACGATTTTCGTAAACATAAGGGTGTCCAACTTTTCTAGTTTTATTATGTAAATCAAATTCATCTAACAATCGCATTAGAAATGTGATATAATCTTCTTGATTTGGATAAGACATATATTATTCCTTTCATAGAGTTGTTTGTTATTGCCCCTATGAAAAGATATGTCTTGTCCTTCATATAATCAAGATGAATTATGATCACCCCTCAATTAACTCAGTCAGATGTTAGATTCTGCATAGGCATATATCTTATCTATTTCCCTTTGTAGATCAGATTCAAGCCGATAATCATGTCTTGAAATTAATTCCTTTACCATCTTTCGAGCTTTTTTTCTAATATCTGGACAGCCATCACCGATCCATTTCGGCAAAAAGCTTCTCTCAAATAAATGCGGATGCCAATATTGTTTTTTATAATAATCTAATGTAGTATCAAGTCCAACAAACCCTCTATCCAATCCTTTTTTTACTTCCTCTACGCAAAGATCAGGGTCACAGTCAACATCTAACCCTAAGACAAATCTTTGAACATGGTCTTTTATGTCACAGTCAATTACAAGCTGTTCTGCACTAAATACCTCATCAAGGCTTAGTGTTCCACCGGAAGAGAAATGAGTTGCCCCCATAAGAGCACCGATTGTCATAAGACTTGCTTTTTCTGCGGAAGCCTGAGCGCCGGGGAGTTTTGCAGTAGTATGCGTATATCCCGCAGATTGCCACCATCTCGTGCCATGCAAAAATCCGTTTACTTCTGAATTTGCAAGCATGAAAAGAAAATCCTCTGGTGAACCAAGAACCATAGAAAGATTACGCATATCAAACGGACATATCCTAATGCTCCAATAGACAGGAAGACCTGTTATCTCTCTGACGATTATGGCAGAACCTATCACTTCCGCAGACGCCATAGCAAAAGTATCACCTAAACGGATAGGTCCCGCACAACCGACAGAAAGCATATCGCTTACGCCGACATGATCAAGCCTGTCTCTGAACTCCATAACGCAATCCAATGATTCACTGCCAAGATTAAGCGGGCTAAACACATAAACAGGCAGACCTTTTATAGGGTGTCCAAGCGCGTCTGCCATCTCCATTACATAACGCATAGGTTTAATAGCCTTTGCATCAACAGGACGTTTTCCATAACGGCAATATGTCGCACCGATCCAATATTGCTTTACAGGTTGAATGTCTGGTGGAACATCAATAGGACAACCCGGAGCAGACGCTATTACTCCTCTTTCAGATAAGACATCTACTAACTTTGTCGCCTCTATTAACCTATCAGATGTAAAAGGGACAATTTTATCTGTGTCAAAATCATGGACATTCTGAGGATACGGGCTTACGTCCATCGTCAATGGTTTGTATGAAGGGACGAACTCCGATTGACCGAAATTGTTGCCATTTTTTGATCTTTCTGCCTCTAAAAATGATAATATCTCTTCTCTATCAAATACAACTCTATCACCTTTAAGTTTAAACCCTTTTTGCTTTGCGATCTCCCTCAATTTTTCTTGATGGATTTTTATTCCGATCTCATGGAGTATGCGGAGCATCGCATCTTGTATTCGTTCTAATTGTGAGATGGAGAATATAGGTTCCCGTTTGACACCAAAAGGTTTGAAAGTCATATCATTTTTCATTATCATTTTAGTATTACTCAACCCTTGTTGGTTGACCGACAACTTTAAAGCTATCAATGATGGTATCAGTAAAACTGGGTTGTCCTCCGCCAATTGATATTTCTATCTTGCCGGGCATAACCATAAAACGCCCTTCTTCATCAACAACCGCAAATTGTTCAGGCTTTAACGTAAATTTAACGGTCTTCTTTTCGCCTGATCTGATGAAAACTCTGTCAAATCCCTGAAGCGATCTTATAGGCGCCAGTATTGGCGATTCAGGAGTGCTTACATATAATTGAACGACCTCGTCACCATCAACTTTGCCTATATTTTCAACGTCAACCTGAATTTCAACATTTTCTGTTGGCGATATTTCAGTTTTGTTCAATTTCAGATTGCTATATCGGAATTTTGTATAGCTTAATCCATATCCAAAAGCCCATAATGGATCATCTTTCATATAGCGATAAGTTCTGTTTTTCATACTATAATCGGTGAATTCGGGGACTTGATCAAGCGATTTCATAAAAGTAACGGGCAATCTTCCTGCTGGATTATAATCTCCAAATAACACATCAGCGAGGGCAGTTCCGCCTTCCTCGCCGGGATACCATATATCAACAATAGCGGGAATATGCCTTGCCTCCCAATTGATCGCCAATGCACTTCCATTAGTCAGGACAAGGACTATCGGCTTGCCTGTTTCATATATCGCCTCAATCAAATCATGTTGGACACCGGGCAAATCAATGTTAGTTCTATCACCTTCTCCGCCCCATTCGCCTTCTTCACCTTCAAGCCTTGGAGAAAGCCCCATAACCATTATGACAACATCTGACCCTTCCGCCATACTAATAGCCTCTGAAAAGCCATGTTTTGATCGTCCTATAAGTTCACACCCAGGGGTATAATATACCTTTGTTTTAGGCGAAACCTTGTCTCTGATGCCCTGCAAAGGTGTTACATACCTTGACGGAGTGCCATTATAATTTCCAAGCAGGACTTCAAGATTATCAGCGTTAGGACCGATTACTGTTATTGCCTTCAAATCCTTGCTTAATGGCAAAAGATTATTTTCATTTTTTAACAGGACAATTGTCTTTCTTGCCATCTCTAATGCCAATTTTCGGTGTTCTTCACAATCGTTGACCTCATAAGGTATTTGTGCATAGGACACCATTTCCTCAGGGTCAAACATGCCGAGTTTAAACCTCGCGGTAAATAAACGTTTGACCGCTATGTTAATCTCGTCTTCCGATATTAGCCCTTCACGAACAGCTTTTACGAGGCTATTATAAGTCCCGCCACAATTGAGTTCACAGCCATTTTTGACCGCAAGTGCCGATGATTCCTCTGGGCTTTGTGTAAGTTTATGATGTGCATGGATGTCGTCAATTGCTCCACAATCCGACACAACATATCCATTAAATCCCCATTCTTCACGCAATATCTTTTGAAGTAAAGTCACACTGGCACAGCAAGCTTCACCGTTAGTTCGGTTATATGCTCCCATGATAGATTCAACTTTGGCTTCTTTGACAGATTTCTTAAATGCTGGAAGATAGGTTTCATAAAGGTCTTTTTTACTCACTACTGCGTTAAAATGATGTCTGTCTTTTTCAGGTCCACTATGGACAGCATAATGTTTGGCGGTTGCAACTACTTTGAGATACTTAGGATCGTCTCCTTGTAAACCTTTGATGAATGCAACAGCCATCTCGCCGGTCAGATAAGGGTCTTCGCCATAGGTTTCATGTCCTCTGCCCCATCTTGGGTCTCTGAAAATGTTTATATTTGGCGACCAAAAAGTAAGACCTTTATATATGCCTCTATCGTTATGTCTTGCAAACTCGTGGTGTTTTGCCCTTGCTTCAGTTGATATTACTGTTGCGACTTCATACAGTAGTTTTTTATCCCAAGAAGCAGACATGCCGATCGCTTGTGGAAAAACCGTAGCAATGCCAGCTCTTGCAACACCATGAAGGCATTCATTCCACCAGTTATATTCTGGAATGCCTAATCTAGATATAGCAGGTGCGGAATGAACCATCTGTGAGACTTTCTCATCAAGCGTCAGACGAGAAACCAAATCATCTACTCTCTGCTCAATGGGCAAAGACGGGTCTTGAAAAGGGAATTCTATGTCTGCCATATTATCATCTCTCCTTTCATCAAATTAAGAATTACCGAAAAACTTCTCTTGCAATTTTTTCATCACTATATCAGGGACAAGACCTTCCAAGGGCGCTCCAAGACTGGCTAACTCTTTGATATGTGACGATTTAACAAAGGAATATTGTAAACTTGGCATTAGAAATACAGTTTCTACTTCATCATTCAATCTTCGGTTTATCAACGCCATCTGAAGCTCAAATTCAAAGTCAGAAATTGCCCTTAATCCTCTTATAATAACCGATGCCCCGTGTTGTTTAACATAGTCCACTGTTAGCCCAGATATGCGATCAACTATGACATTTTCATATTTTTCTGTTGTCTTTTTTACCATATCTAAACGTTCCTCTATCGTAAAAAGAGGTGTTTTGCCGGGGTTCTCTGCGACAGCAACTATAAGCTTATCAAATATGCGAATAGCCCTTTCTATAAGGTCAATATGTCCGTTTGTAATTGGATCAAAACTACCGGGATAAACTGCTATACTCATAATTATCTCCATTGTTTTATTGTGGATTTCCATTAGACAAAAGTTTTATCATCTTCCCCATCTCTTTGGGACTTCATCAATTGGTTTTGATTCATATTCTTTTATAACCTGCATTGCAGATTCAATATTTTCTAATGGCGTATCAGACCCACATTCACATGAGAAGAATAATCCGCCATCATTTGAGCCAATCAGATATGCTATTTCTCATTTATCAACCCAATAAGTCGCATATTTATCCATCGCCCTAACTCCTGCCTCTATGTTTTCAATAGGCGTTCCGGGATATACTCCCCAGACCATAGCTAATCCACCTTTGGGCGATCCAAGTGTTTTTATGCAGTTCAATATATGTGCATCAACTTCATCTGGTGTCCCTAAAACTGTGATATTTTGACGATCTATGTCCAGATGGATACATACCTTGCCCCAAGCGAGTCTTTTGATATTGTCAAGACCATTGACTAAGTCCTGAGGATTTAGGTTAGAAACCCCACATTCAATCAGATCAGGGATTATATCATTGATATATCCGTCAGAATGCAGATAAACATGGACACCATGCGCCCTACAATACGAGAATATCCGTTTATAAGACGGCTTTATGTATTTCCGCCAATCTTCAAGGCTGATCGGCAGTGCTGTTTGAGTTCCCATATCGTCGCCGAAGCTTATATAGTTCACTCCGCATTCAATATATCTTCTGACAACCTCAAACCAATAGTTTTCTATGATCTTTATAAGGTCAAAGACCTCAGGTCGTTCTTCTGCAATATCAAGCATAAAGTTATTGTAACCACGCATATAGGTAAGGCGAAGAAATATAAATCCATGATCAGTTCCACCATGATTCACATGTCCTAATTCATTATTTTTCTGATAATTCTCTTTTAACTGCTTCCAATTTGTGAAGGCATCTGGATCAGGTGGACGATATGTTTTAAGGGCATCATAAGATGCTATTGGATGCTCTATACATATACCATCAAGCGAATCAAGCGGATATATCCAACGTTCACCCCACATATTGACTATTTCAGTATTTGGTTTTACACCGGGAGATCGGTTAATCCCTACACTGACATATTTTGAAAAGCCTTCCATCCAATTGAGTTTTTCCTTATATTGCTCCCAAACTGGATATGTTATGCCCACATTTGTTCTTACAATTGGGTCATCGCCTTCAAGAGCCATTTGTTTATAGAAGTTTTCTCTTGCAGTTGCCATTCTTTCCTCCATTTTCTAATGCCAATTTGCCTTAATTTAAAATATGCTCTTTAAAATATACTCTATACCCTTCTCATTTTTCATATCTTCGCTGATATTGAGATCTATGCCTATCTCATACAAAAAGTCAGGGGAAAAATCTGCCCCATTTTCCCAGACTATCGTATCTATTTCAGGGTCAACACGAAAGGTTTTGAAATAGTTAATATTTTTCAATGGTTCAAAAATCCTTCCATCAAGATGAGACTTTAAATCAATAAGTTTAACGGTCTTATCTTCAAAAGTTATCAATAATTTGTATTCAGATATATAAGAAGCATTTCTCACAAAGTGCATTTTAATCCTTTATACCACCTTATAATACATTACGATAATTATTCCAAAAAATCTGCTTATCTCTGGCATATATAAGCACCTAAATTTACCAATCCTTAAACGCATAAGTAGGTTTGCCCGTGAGTAAGCCAATAATCCCCCAGACACTACCTACGACAAAATCGCCCAAAACTAATCCCATAAAAAGCGGAAATGCCTTCCGATAAGCCTTTATTCCACCATATTTTAGGACAGCCCCTTTAACTGCCCAACTTATGAAAAATGGAAACCATAGCTTATCAAAATGATAATACCCTGCGAGCGGATACCCTAAGGGATGAAGGTTCCACCATATAAAACGTAACCTAAGAAAGGTATTTATCAAGACAAATACAAAACCAAAAGCAGTCGCACCAAGAAATCTTGTATCAGTCTCAACAGGACTGACTATCCATCTTTCAACGGTTGTGTATGCGGTAACACCTCTCCATGCCCCGACACCGCCATATTTATAATTAAACTGCAAAAATGCAAAAAACGTAATTATCAAGCTAATATAAGTAGAGATCATCATCACCTTCCATAGCCTTCTTGTATTGATACCTGACCTTTCTGCAAGTTTAAAGCTTTCAAGTTGAAAAGGCGTTGGGCTATTCCTAAACTCCTTTGTCATAGTCCAAAAAGGTGCTGATAATGTCAAAGTTTGGGCAGATATTCTGCGACTGCCAACAATAGCTACGATAAATTGAAGTGGACCCGAATAATGTATCCCCTGTAACGGCGGTCCTAATTCAGCTCTCATCCTTGTATATGCAAACGCTATTGAAAAGTATATCACAAAAAATGCAGTTGCGAAAAGTGCAGACATACCAGAATAATAACAGAATCCGACCAAAAAAGCCATACCTAATATAATTCCGATAGATGCACTGCGATAACTCATAGGTTCGTTTGAATCGTCTGCATAATCATCAGGCTTCGCTCCAAAAATGCGTTTGATAACCTGCCATAATGGCTTTCTGAACATCCATATTGCTACAATAGCGATGCCAAGATATGCTCCGAGTATCTGTTGATCCTCAAATGGATAACCGGGCATATTTAAACCTATGGCACTGCCAATTATCCTCTCAAATTTCCATATAAGATGAAAAAACCAGCATGAAAACAGCAGATCAAGCGGTATAGGAAAAGCAAGCCCTATCGCATAAGGCGTAATATATAATGAAGTTGTCCCCATAGCGTTCCAAGGTTTTTCTGTCAAATGCGGAGTAAGATCATATTTCAATGGTATTCGTGGAAAAACACTTGAAAAAACGTTAAGACCATTTATCAAACCTATCATTAAAGCAGTGCCTAATCCTATCAATAGAAGTTTATTTCCAAAAAAGCTCTTTACTGAATCAGACCTTGTCATCTCGTAAGGCAATTGAACTAACGGATATGTCAGCTTTTCCCTTTCTATCCATTGTTTTCTAACTATCGTGTTTATACATATCGTTATGAACGTAATCACCGTAAGAAATAGTGTCCACCAAAACATCGGTTTCAGCCAACCTTTTATATGTTGTAATGTCCAAAGGGTTGACTCGCCATTGTAGAATCCTTGGAGGACTTTATCATCGCTTACGCTTAACCATGTAGGAACATATCGCCAAAACAGAGATGCCCATTCATTTTCAGGAGTAGCAAACCATTTTGACGTGCTAATTGTGCAAAACAAACTCTGACTAAAATCATGTCCACTGACAGTGATCGCCATTATAAGTATGATGTAGATAGTGAGTAATTCACTTTGACTGAACGAATATTTCGGTAGGTATTTCCCTAAAAGTAGATTAAACAGCGTAACAATAAGGACGCAAAAGACCGCATTAAAAAATATCGCCATTGTGGTAGGATACTGAGTTCCCCAAACAGTTTCCCATTGAACGACAAGATATACGTTAATGGGGATCATGGCATAAGCGATCAATATTGCCCGTAGTGATACTCCATTTGTCTTTGATTCATTTAGTCTCATCAATTATGTATTATTAACTTTGGACGGTTCATTTTTATGGATATACATTTTTTATGAAGCATACAAATTGAGGGATTTATAAACGTTGAGTAATTAAGATTTTTCTATTATTATACTCATATTTTAACTCTCCAAATTTTCATTAAAATTGGACATTAACTTTCATAAGCTTTCCCATTTTGGCAGATTCATAAGCCAATTCAATAGCCTGAACAACTTTGATCCCCTCTTGAACGGAACATAAAGGTTTTGTCCTTCCTAATATAGCGTCAATGAAATCTTCTACTGGTTGCTTAGCTGGTGGCATTTCCTTTTCCGTTATTATTATCGGTTCTTGATTGGGTTTAGAGATAGTAACTTTGAATGGCATACCATCTATAAATATAGTTCCCTTAGAGCCGAAATATCCGTTATGAATTCGCCTTGATATTTTGCTATTGCCGATGTTGATTATGTTACATAAAGCGGAATTTTCTAATTTTACACTCATTGTTGTTCGCATATCAAACTCGGGATTATCCATAATGGCGTTTATTTCACAGGCATTTAGTCCTGTAGTCCAAAATAATTCGGATAAAAGATGCGATCCAGAATCAATGAAATGTCCACCACCGCCAAGTTTGGGGTCACCTCTGAATATTGTAGGCGGGACAATCCCGGGCAAGTTGTCAGGCATAGGTGCAAGCCCAAATACATGTTCAGCATTGCCAACCCAGCTTATATTCACTTCCTCAATCTCTCCAATTTCTCCTGACTGTATTAATTCACGGACATAATTTGTATGTTGCCAATATGGAGGATTCAACGCGACAACAACAATAAGACCTTTATCATTAGCAATTTTAGCTATCTCTTCTGCTTCTTTTGTTTTCACTGTCAATGGTTTTTCTACGAGAACATGCAGACCTTTTTCCAGTGCAAGTTTGGCATTTTCATAATGGAGAGCATGAGGAGTAGCGATGATGACACCATCCATTTGGACAGAATCCAACATTTCCTTATAGTCAGTAAATATATTGTCGCATTTGAAATGCTCTGCAACCTTTTTAAGCATTTCCTTATCCCTTCGGCATAAAGCGACTAACTCAGCGTCAGGGGATTGGACGACAATAGGTATATGTCTTCTTGATGCAAATGAACCAGCACCTATAACACCTATTCTGATTTTTTTATTCATGTTTCCCTACCTCAAAAAATTACATTCTAAATCAACCATTTATAAGATTTTTCATTATTTCCAAAAATTCTTTTATAGACTGGACTTTTTTCATTATATTAAAGACATCTTCCTCATTAAAGTCTTGATATTTATGGGACAGTAAGTTTCTGGCGTTAACAAGCCAGATAAGGTTTTGAGTTAAATCGCTAGAAATATATCCTCCTCTTCTGAGTATATAGAAAATATCAGTATACTTAGAAGGCATGCCAATATCTAATGATGCCACAATCTCATCGCCAAGGTCTATTGCCCTATTAATCAAAGCGAACAATATCATAGACACTGCGTAGAATTTTTCAATATTCATCAGATCATCAATAGATTTAACATTTATTTTGTCTAAATCATTGAAAAATCTATTAATGTCTTTTAATATTTTAGTGATCCTTGCTTTGTCGAATTGGATCATGATGATTCTTTGGAAATTCCCTATTTATATATCTCTCTATTATAGGCAAAAAATCAAGATATTCTCTTACTGTCTCAATTCTAATCCTATGCAGAGTCAGCCAATCCCTGTTGAAAAGGATTTTTCCTTCTCTGAAAACTCTGAATTGAATCGGTAGAGGAATTTCTCCAAATATTGATATATCTAATTTATCCGACGCTAGACCAACTATTGCTACTTTCTGCTCAAAAGTTATATCTTTGTCTGTTATAACACATATATCAATGTCTGATATGGGCTTAATTCTGCCTTTTGCGTAAGACCCGAAAAGAATTATAGCATTGACATAAGGATATTGCCTAAGTTCCTCAACTATATTGGTAATATCATTCTTAGTTTTATTGTCTATATTTAAGGAACTTAATTCTTCCATAAGCCAACATTAACAATCTTGATGACTTTTGAAATAAGATGAATTAAAATGACCGTAGATCATAAGATATACTATACAATTTCAAAAGAAAAGTCAAACATTTTGAAATTGGAATTGGACTATTAATTTAACAATCGGCTTTCCTGTTGACCAAAGATGGAGTGTTTAGTAAAACTATTTTGAATTATAGAATTAATAGTTAGCAAAAACCGAAAGCTAACTAATTGAAATTCAATCTTAATGAAGGATAAAAACGATTGTTGCATTATTTAAGTTACTTTATTTGCTCGAAATCCTTTCGCTCCTTACTTTTGAATATATCATTGTCGTCCATGCGAAAGAATTTTGCACCCAAAGCTAAAATATCATTTGTTTTTCCATCTTTGACTGCTATATATAACACCTTTGCATCTGTTGTTATTTTGTTAGGTAAATCATTTGGAAGTAAATACTCTTCACCATTTGGATTTATGACAACCCATTCATTATGGACTTTCAATATAACCAGATTGGAATCATCTTTGATAAATTTAATAGCTGATGCAAGTTCATTCGCTGGTTGTCTTGGATCATGTGGAACAAGGATATGATTAAACTCTATGCTAAAGCCTGGAGTAACGTTACCCTCCCATAAATATTGTGTTGACAGTCTTGCATTTTCTAGTTCAGAGCGCTGTTCCACAACAAGTTTACGATCTGACTTCGGTGAGTGATAGACCAGCAAATCATATCTAGGATTATCATATATTTCTGTTCCCTGAAAATAGAATGTGTTGAGATATGTATTGACCCAGTTTGTATCATAATCAGCATATTGACTATTCCACACGGGTCCTATTCTGCATTTAAATGAGTCGTCAAATGTGGTTTTGTCTCTAACAAAAACAAAACGATTTTTGATGAATAAAACTTCTCTTTCATGTTCTGCCTTATATCCCATGTAGTTTGTTACATTCAAGATCACATGGCTTGCCAACTTGTGATCTGAGAATTCCTTAACAGATACTTCCATGCCATCATAACCAATTGGCAATTGTTTATTGCCCTGATAATTATCCTTTCCCAAATAATTGGCATTGCCCGATAAATCTTCAATTCTGATTGCGTTTTCCCTGCTTATGAATTTTTCTGATTCCATCATTGTCATCGCACTTCTATTACTCATTAATCCTAATATGGCTGTCGGGTTTAATGGATCATGTCTCGGAAATGCCTCTATCATCATGTAAAGATCATCTGGATTCCATCCACCCCTCATAATGACCTTATGTGGCATTATCTTTTGACTCATATCCATATTACAGTCTAAACCACCATATCCGGGATATTTCTGTTCTACTTGCTCATTTGTAAGGCGTAAAACTTCCTTGCGATAAAGAACTTTTGATGAAGAATCAGGTTCAATAGGCTGTATGCTATCATCACAAAGGACGCTTGCAAGTGCTATCATCTCAATATTGGTTGCGTGTATATGGTGTTGGTTATGTAATTTTCTACCATTCTTCATCAGATAATTCATAAGCCTTTGTGCAACCCAGCGATACCTTCCATCATTTGTATGTTTGGCAGCAAGCTCAAGGGCTAATATTCTACTGCCGACTTCGGAATTCCATCCTCCATGTGCACCATAGGGAGTTACTGCACCAGCAGGCGTAACTTCATGTATTATCCTGTCCCAGATGAATTTCTGCACATCAGGATCAGTAAATACTTCCTCTTTTCCCATGAGTTCAGCAGCGCAAAGTATCTGTATAAATGATCCGAAGAAATAACCAGTGTCGTTAATGCCTACATCCTTATATTGCCACCAGTCATTCCAGACGATTTTGAAGTATTCATTCCAGTCCTGAGATTTGGGACAATCAGGATACCACATAGCTGCGAGTCCTCTTGCAATCGCCTGTCCTTGAGAACGATGTTGAGAGCCGCGCCAGAGACCATCACCGGGTTTCCATGCGCTCAGATTATCAGCAAGTCTGATAAACATCTCACGGATCCATTTTTCATCGCCTTCTGTGACTAAACCACCTTTTCTGAGTTCCTGAATATGAAAACCGCAAAGATACGGTCCTTCCCATGAAAAATGCGCTCCCTGAGTTTTTATCTCTTCCTGAAGCCATTGATCATAAAATCTGAGACTACTCTTTATTGCTTCACCATATTTTTTATCGCCTGTGAGTGCGTAAACTGCTAATGCTGGCAAAGAATGGCGTGGTCCATATTGACCGCGATTGGGATTGCCAACTAAACTTTCAGGATTAAGTTCCTGTGTAACAAAGTCAACATAAACATTTCGGGTAACCACTATATCTTCATTTGATGTTGTAAAACCTAATGCAATTGGTGCGAGTGATGAAAGTGTTAATATCCATAAAATCATGTTAATATACTCCTTCAATTTTAGTTAAAAATATAGAGATGACATTCGTTTGAATATTAAATAAAAAGTACAACATGAAAAATAAATTTAAGCCCCATATATGATTATAAAGCATTTGTGACATACATACCTTAATTAACTGAGGGGTGATCATAATTAAAGAAACACAGTCAACAAATGTGAAATGTTAATAGAAATCTATTTTATCACAGGAAGGAAATTTACACAAATAATTTTACACCACCGTTTTGGGCTAATCTCAGACTTGATCCATTATTTACCTTGGATTATGTGTGTTTTTATGATGTGTGAAAAAACTGAGGGTGAATCAGGATTGTCTTTGATATTGACTGTTATACAGGTTATGCTATAATAACTTATTAAGAAAAAATAGTATACTATTATGAAAGTTAAAACATAATTTCCAATTTTAGGGTGTGATATAATGGCAATAAATAAAACTGAGCAAATCTATCAACAACATATTAAACCATTGACACCTTCAGAAAGATTAGCTTTAATAGAACTTATTGCTCGTGATCTGGCAATACAAAACGATTATATAGAGAAAACTCCAAAGCATAATATTACTGAATTACATGGTTTAGGTAAGGAAATATGGGAAGGACTTGACGCTCAAGAATATGTCAATGGACTAAGAAAAGAATGGAATTAAATGACCGAATTAGATAAAGCCCTGTCTGGAATAAAGAAAGTCGCAATTGATACAGCGATTGTCATTTACTTCATGGAATCAAATCCATTATACGATAGCCTTGTATCTAATGTGTTTCAGCGTATCTCTAATGGTGATCTTTTAGGTATTACATCCATTATAACTTTGATTGAAGTTCTCATACTTCCAATACGAAAAGGAAATACAAAATTACAAAAACAATATAGTGATCTATTGCTTAATAGCGATAATTTTTATACAGTAGCCATTGATTCCCATATTGCTGAAATTTCTGCACAAATACGATCTTATTATGATATTCATATTCCTGACGCCATTCAGATTGCAACTGCCAAAGTTACTGGATGCGAAGTATTTTTGACCAATGATATAAATCTTAAATGTATTGATGATCTGAAAGTTTTAATATTAGATGATTTCAGACGTCTTGAGTAGAATCATTCAGAAGATAAATACAAAAAAGCTATGAAACACTCTACTTAGGCGATGTCACAATTATAGCATTTTCAGGACATATTTGCTTACAGGTATCACAACGAGTGCATTTTTCATCGTCAATTTCATGCTTTTTATAAGGTCTCATCTCAATAGCATCAACAGGGCAATGCTGAGCGCATAGGGTGCAACCGATACATTTATCAGTTACAACGTATTTGATTAACGCAATACATTTATGGGCAGGACAGGTTTTCTGTATATGTGCCTCGTATTCGGATCGGAAGTATTTAAGCGTTGTAAGAACGGGATTAGGTGCAGTTTTTCCAAGACCACAAAGACTGCCTTTTTTAACCATATTCGCCAAACGTTCCAACTCATCAAGATCGCCTTCTTTGCCTTTTCCATCGCATAAGTGCTGGAGAATATCAAGCATACGTTTTGTCCCTACCCTACAAAATGTGCATTTTCCGCATGACTGATCTTGTGTAAATTGTAGAAAATACTTTGCGATCTCTACCATACAATCAGAATCATCTAAAACTACTAACCCTCCCGATCCCATGATAGCTCCAAGTGCTGTCAATGCTTCATAATCAACAGGCGTCCATGATAGCTCTGCTGGGATACAACCGCCAGAAGGACCGCCGATTTGAACAGCCTTAAAACGTCTTCCATTTGCAACGCCTCCGCCGATTTCTTCAACAATTTCACGTATCGTTATTCCCATCGGCACTTCAATAAGTCCGCCTCTCGCGATTTTCCCTGCTAACGCAAAGACCTTTGTCCCCTTGCTATCCTTTGTCCCTAATGAATTGAACGCGTTTGCACCATTCCGTATGATCCAGGGGACTATTGCATAAGACTCAACATTGTTTATTAGTGTAGGCTTTCCCCAAAGTCCACTTTCCGCAGGATATGGAGGACGCAGTCTTGGCATCCCTCTTCTGCCTTCTATGGATTCAAGCATAGCAGTTTCTTCTCCGCATATAAAGGCACCTGCACCTTCCATTATTTTGAGATTTAGACTGAAATTTGTCCCAAATATGTTCGTCCCTAAAAATCCTCGCTCCTCACATTGTGCCAATGCCTCTCTTATACGTTGGACTGCTAATGGATATTCTGCGCGGATATAAAAATAGCCTTCATCTGCCCCGACTGCATAGCTAGCAATTGCAAGTCCCTCAATAACTCGGTATGGATAGGATTCTAAGATCATTCTATCCATAAATGCCCCTGGGTCGCCTTCATCTCCGTTGCAGATGACATATTTTTTTGACGATTTGGCATGCTTGACCAAAGACCATTTTACACCAGTGGAAAATCCCGCTCCGCCTCGTCCACGAAGCCCGCTGAGTTTTATTTCCTCTATAATCTGATCTGGATCAAGCTCTGTAAGACACTTTTTTAATGCAATAAAACCGCCATTTTCCAAATACTCATCTAAATCTGTTGGATTGATACTTCCAGCATATTCAGTGGCAATGTGTTTTTGTTTTTCAAGAAAGGCGCTAACATGAGGATCGCGGACAGAAATTGAATATCTTGTTATTGGATTCCATGACTCATCAGTTAAGGCTTTGTCTATAATTTTTGATGTTATATTGGCAATTTTCCGAAAAACGCCCTTAGGCTTAAAATGGCGTAAAACAATTGATTCTACGTCTTCTGGTGTCACTTTGGCGTAGAGATATGAACGTTTATTTGGCATGACGACTTCAACAAGCGGAGTTTGATGGCATATACCAACACATCCGACACGTTTAATCTTCGCCTTTATCTTGTGTTTTTGGACGGATTTTATCAATTCGGAACGGACTTTATCACTGCCCTTGGCGATACAACATGAACCAAGCCCAAGCCTTATCTCGCCTTTTTCTTCGCCTTCTGATATGATCAATCCATCGTCAAGCTCTGATTTGTGCGACAATTTGTATGACGAACTTAAAAAATCATCTAAAACCTTTGGAACGATGTCAGGTGTCAAATGCCCATAAGTGATTCCATCAATCTGGACGACAGGTGCAAGCGTGCAACAGCCTAAACAAGCCACTTTCTGGATAGTGAATATACCCTCGGGATCGGTATCGTTATTTTCGGATAATTGAAGTTGGCGATAAAGTGCATCTTGTATTAGACCTGCCCCCTTAACATGGCAAGCCGTCCCATGGCAGACGCTAATTATATGCTTTCCCACAGGACGATGGCGAAATTGAGTATAAAAGGTTGATACACCTATGATCTGCGAGGGTGTTATATCCGTAATTTCGCAGACCCTTTTTAAGATCGGCTCAGGAAGATAGCGATAGCGATCTTGTATCGCTTGCAGGATCGGTATAACAGACTCTTCGCCTCTGCCGATCTCCTCAACTATTCTGTCAATAAATTCAATATCTTCATCTGATAATTCTATATTTGATATTGTATCTATATCAGGATAAATCATGTATAATTAACCTTTTTCGGATCAAATCTAATCAAAAATTTTGCTATTGCTTGAATTAACCTAAAAATATTAGTTTAATCTAATCTCATTTTCTTCACTAAGCAACCTTAGTTGTGCTTCCTGACCTAATGACCTAATTCTGCCAATGTTCGCATTAAGATTATACAACCACATAACATAAGCATCTTCATTTGTGTCTGTGTAGAAGCCTTTTCTGATGGAAACTTTTTCAAATCCAAACATTTCATACATATTTTGTGCAGGAATGTTTGACACCCTTACTTCCAACGTAGCCTTTTTTGCCCCCAGAGTATCTGCAATAATGAGGGCAGATGCAAGTAAAACTGTTCCGACGCCCTTACGACGATATTCTTTGCGAACAGCGATAGTGACTATATGAGCTTCTTCTATAACTAACCAAAAACCGACATAACCGATAATTTTATTCCCATCTTTTGCGACAAGGAAGTAAGAACGTTTTGATTCGTCAAGCTCTCTTTCAAACATCCATCTGCTCCATGGCATGCTAAATGATTCTTCTTCTATCTGCATGACCTCGTCTAAGTCATCAATTTTCATCTTGTATATACCAAATTTATCCATATATTCCCCTATGCAGTTTTAAGTTTTCAATAAAAAGCTAAAAAATTTAGTATCTTAAGTCTCTTTTTAACGATCTGAAAGTTTTGTATATCTTATTGACTAAATTGAACAGAACAGGAGTTTTTCGCGTATATAACTCTGCATCTGATAGTTTAGAGAGAAAATCATCTGCATTAGTGAACTGTTCAATCAGAACATAAGCCTTTCCTACCTCTAAACAACTATGTGCATCGCTTCCGACCCCGACAAGTATCCCTTTCTTTTTTGCAAGATCAAAAGCCTTCTTATTGCTCCATGAAAAAGCGTTTCTGCTATTAAATCCTTCAATTATATCTGCTTTATCTATGATCTCTTCAAGTGCTTGTCTTTTTAGGACAGAGCCTCGCAGACCGTCAAAAGGATGTGGAATATAGACAAGCCCGCCTTGTTCTTTTATCTTATTGATTGTCTCTTGTGGTGAAAGGTTAGGCGAAATATGCTCTTTAAGAAACAAACCGATAATCTCTCCTGCGTTGGTTTTTATTTCCTCGCCGATAATAATCCTTGAAGGGGCGATCTCATGTAATTTAATAGCACAATCTATTCTATTATGATCGGTAATTGCGACACAATCAATACCATGATAATCGCAGGTTTCTATTAGTTTATCAAACTTTATCAGTGAATCCAAAGAGCATGAAGTATGGACATGAAGGTCAACTTTGATTTTCAAATTTATTTTTCCTACTTTTCCATAGTTGTAACGACCAATTTTGTCTCCGCTTGCTGAATTTTGTAAACATTTAGCTTTCCCTCATCTTGCCTGACAAGGTATGTCTGCATATTGGTCGGATCGTTTATCAACCATTGGCTATTTACGACTAATGTTGAGATATTAGCATTCTGTGAAAGTGAAAGTTTATTTTTCTCAAACTCCTTTATGAGCGATTCTGTTGGGCTATTGTTTTCCAAATCAGGCATAATATCTTGACTTAAAGTAGCGAGAAATGATTGCTTTTTAGGTTTCATGCCTTTTTCATTACGAACTATTGACGCGAGACTCCTTGCCCTTGCCTGTGGCAGTATTGGCTCTTTGTTGATAAATTTATAACCATCTTCTTCTATTACGTCTAATTGTTCAAATGGTTCTGTCCTTGCAATTACAACAAGCATTTCAGCGCCAAAAGGTGGGGCGCATTCAAATTCTGTCGGTATCTCAACCGCCTGATTGACCTTTGAACTATCAATATAAAGGTCATCATAAAGTAATGTCCAGCGTCCATCGGCAAGTATATATAAAAGACGAATATGTGCCTCTCTGTTTACACGGACATAGACTTTCATTGTCTCATCTGAATAATACATTATATTATCGTTGCCCTTGTTTGTCCACGCCTCAACTAAAAGCTGACCGCTGACTATTTCACCTTCCTTAAAAGCACCTTGCGAGATCAGAGCAGACTCATAATTTTCGGGTTTTATACTGACATTGCTTGGCAATATACTTGCATCAAAAGATAAATCCGCTACAGCAAGCACATTTCCAGTATTTATGTCTCTGACATTTATCATTAACCTAATTTCGTTTCCTCGTTCCCAATAAGTGCCAGAAAGTATAAGATCTGCCCCCGATTCTTTTGCCATATCGCGCATAATTTGAGACGATTTGGGCGTGAACGATTTTGCCTGTTCTGCGATCTTCCAGTTTGCTAATCGGATAATCTGCTGTTCTAATTCTGCCCTGAATTGTCTCGCAAATGGGCTTCCCATCTTTGAATCTTGATATGTTAATGGAACAACAAGCATTTTTCCGCTTGGCGTGCCTATTTGCTTTAAGAGCCTCATAACAACTGACATCGCTACATCGCTTATAGAGGAAAGCGATTCAGATAATAGGCGATCTATTTTATTAGTTACCTCAGTTTGGCTCATTAGAAGTTTTGATCCCTGTTTTTCTCCTGACAACTCATCAACCGCAGATTGTATAGAACCTGACCCGCCGACAACTGCTAAAATCATCTCTGCTTCCTTCAATTTTTCGTATATCGGATAAAGGCTAAGATATTTATTTACAGCATCCATCGTCTCGGACTTAGATTCATACATTTGTGCATCTTTTATGATCGTGTTGATTTGTTGAATGAGATTTTGCTTTTCCTGTGCATACATCCTCCTTAAATCAGCGCGACTAACATAAGCGACAGCATACACGGTAGCGTTTCTTTGATCTCCTTCGGAATAATTTTCTATATTAATGCCCTTTATATTTTGCAATGAAGTTGTTGATTGCGTGATTGAGCTTAGTTCTTGTGAATATCTCTCATTTTTTTCTTCTCTTAGTGTAGCGATTGCACTTTTTATGCTAACAACAATAGTCCGAGATATTTCACCTCTTGCACTTTCTTGAGCTAATCCCGTAGCTTCTGAGATCGGTCCTGTTGCCACACCAAACCCTGACAAATACAAATTGACCGGATATTTCTGACTGCTATCAAGATTTTTCACCCAATCAGGCACTTTCGCAATAGAATATGATATAATAACTAAATCCATTATGACAAGTAATATCAGAGCTAACATTTTACTTCTCATTTTAATTCCCTCTTTGCCTATATCAGTATTAGAGCTTATCTTCATTTAAGTTTTCAGACAATCAATACAGGTTAGCTAAAAACAGAAAACTACCCATCATCTATTAACATCTATATATTATAAAATATTGCTGATCTATTTCAAGTTTTTTCTTATCAAAGCTAGAAATTCCTTAGAAATTCCTCAACTATATTTTCAAAAGGATAAGAATGTGGTAAGATAATAGTGAGTCCCCTTGGGGTTCTCTTTTCTTTTTTTCTTTTCTCTTTTAGATAAAACTTAATAATATCAAGGGTTTGTGGTTACTTACCCTTGTCAACCCAAGGAGATAAATAACAGGAATTTCTAAAAGGGGATAAAAGGGGGGCTTTTTCCTTATCAAAGGTTAGTCAAAAGTTAAGTATCTTTTCTGAAATCTGCCTAAGCTTCAAAACCGAGTTTTCTCTTTATTTTCTTTGCCCCGGGCAGTTTTGGATTTATCTTAAAAGCTTGATTTAATGAGTCAATCGCATTTTCTATGTCGTTTAAGCGATAATATGCCTCTGCTGATTTTTTATATATCCATGCAAGCTCATGTTTAGGCAGTCCAATAGCTAATACTCTGATCATACTATTAGAAACGTCCTCTGATAGCTCGGATTTGTTAATATATTGGATATATAGGCTTTTAAGCAAAGACTTGATCTCTAATGCAAAATGATGAAAATATGCTCTCTTGGCTTCTTTTTCAAGCAACCTTACATATAGCTTTTCCGCCTGTTGAAGATTTCCTGTTTGATGATATGCCTCTGCTAGAAGAAATTCACAATCCCTTGTATCTGCATCGCTCATATACAGATCAAGACGAAAATTTGGTATCCGATTAGCTAAATCTTCATATATATTTATAGCTTTCTGTTTATTCTGCCCAAGCAATTCGGATAAGATCATTCTACAAAGATATTTTTCTCTATTGTCAACAGGCTCTTTTTGCTGATGCTTGATTCTTCGGTTTATCCCTATTGTTCTGTCGTATATACGTCGTTTATTTTTATCAATTAGCACTTCATAAGCATTTATTATCGTCTTAAATCTTTCCTCTGCGTTCTTTTCATCACCCGGATTTTTGTCCGGATGATGTATTTTAGCTAATTCCCAATAGGCTTTTTTTATCTCGCTATCGTTTGCATCTATATCTATTCCTAAAATCTCATAGTAGTCTAAATCGGGCATTTTTATCCTCTTTATTCGTTCATAACAGGATTTTTCAATACACCAATTCCATCTATTTCAACCTCAACTATATCACCATCTTTTAAGAACTGTCCGATTGCATGACCAGTTCCCTCAGGTGTGCCAGTAGCAATAATATCCCCGGGTTCAAGAGTCATTATCCGTGATATAAATTCTATAAGCTCTGGGATACTGAATATCATATTTCCAGTGTTTGAGTCCTGTTTAATGTTACCATTTACTTTTAACCTTATTCCAAGATCATGGGGATTTTTTATCTCGTCTTTTGTCGCCATACATTGTCCCATAGGCGCGAAGGTATCCATCCATTTTCCGTTTAACCAATCAAAAAACCTGTTCCATTCGTTAGGTTCTCTATCTGCTTCAATGATCAGTTCTCTTTCTGATACGTCGTTCATCACTGTATAGCCTGCAACGTAATCATAAGCATTTTCAGCTTTGATATATTTTCCTTTTTTCCCTATAATCACTGCAAGTTCCGCTTCCCAATCAATTTTGTTTCCTATTTTTGGCAGGAGTATTTTATCTCCACATCCTATGACTGCTGTTGAAGGTTTCATAAAAACTCTTGGAGCCATTTTCTCTTTGCCAATGAATGTCCTTCCGCCTTCTTTTATATGTTCTGCGTAATTGCCAGCAAGACAAAGTATTTTTCCCGGCGTAGAAACAGGGGCTTTAAATTTTACATCGCTTACTTTAAATACCGCGTTACTTGGCAAATTTCCAGCAATTTCAGATATGCGATGTAGCAGTTTTTCTGCCCTTTTCATTGCTTGATCACCTAATTTGAGGAAGTCAATCATGCGAAACGGCATATCTTCATTAGCTTTTTCTGCCATTTTTATCAAGACGTCTTGCTCTGTTTTTCCGAAATCTTTCTGCGGAGTTCCCATTAAAAATAGCATATAGCAAGAATTTAGGTCATAAATGCTATCTTCTATCCATGCACCAAGTCTTTCTTGTCCATTAATGTCAAAACTAACAAGTTTCATATTATTATATTGAAGTTGGACCAATTAAATCCAACTTCTCCTCCTCTATCGGTTTTTTGAATACAAGATGAAAAACTCTATATAACATTTAACAATTATACCGCCAGAGATGTTTCTTTCCATTTGGATTTTATCTTCTTTATCTCTGGTCTGCTTTCAAATTCCTCATCTTTTGGTATTCCAAACGTCTCTCTCTTAACATCAAGATAGTAAAGATAATTTTCAAAAGTGACATCTGGTGGGCATCTATGATCTACATGCGGTATCCATCCACCTTCCAGAACATAAGGTTTGATTCGCCTTATTTCATCTTTTATGGCTTCTTTGCCTGCGATCAATTTATGCTTGTTTACACCACCTAATATAACCACCTTATCGCCGTATTTCTTCCTTATAGCGACAGGATCAGAACCAGCAGCGACGTCAACGGGGAATATGCCATTTACTCCGCCTTCTAACCATGGATCGATCATCTCGTTGATATTTCCATCACAATCGGTGTAAATAATATCACAGCCATTTGCCCGTAGAATATCTGTTATACGTTTATAATTCGGCGTAAGCCATTTTCTTATCATCTTTGGTGAGATAATAGGTCCGTTATTGAACGCCATATCTTCCCAACCAGCAGCATAATCAATTTTTATCTCTGATGCAGAACGTTTTATTACTGCACAAGTGAGATCGGCGAGATGTGTTACCATTTCTTCAACTAACTCGGGGTCATCATAACAGAGCATTGATATTCCTTCAAATCCAGCCCAGTTTCTTAAAACGCCAAATAAACTGCCGATGCCAATACCTACAGGAATGCCCCAATTTGGATCGTTGAAGCGAGCTTTTATCTGTTCCCAATCGCTTCTATTTTCTGGATACCGTGACGGATTATTAATATCCAATCTTGGCTTATAAAGCTCTTCCCATTCTTTACGACCTTTTAGTCCAAACTCAATATAATGCGGGATTGTGGACGAACCATCTTTGAATATTTGCTGTTTAGCCCCTTCGCCATCGATGATGATCCTGTATTTATCTGTTTCTTCTATGACTTTTGATTCAAATCCATAAGAAAATCCAAGCCCAACAGGCACGCCACTTCGGGGAGCAAACTTAAAATAAGCCTCTAAATTTGTGACGTTATCGGGCAATCCCTGCTGTTTCCAAACGTTTAGATTTTCTGCCCAATAACCAAATTCCTCATCAGGAACATGATCTACTGGTTGAAAGTGCATACATCTGACCCAACGCTCACGATGATTCATAAAGTGAACTCTCCTTTTTAGAACCTTCAAAATCTCCTTTTAGAAGAATTTTTGATGGATTTTATATAACAATTGATTTAGTCAAAAAACATGTTAGAGTATCAATTCAAGGGTATTATACAACAAATCGGGTCTATAAGCAATATCTGATAGTTAAATCCATCGTCGGTTTAAAAATTTTGGTTAATGGAAAATATTAAGGATAGTTAATGGTGGCTTGATTACTTGGATTGAGAGAGCTAAAAAGAAACTTAAAATGATACTGGAAATTTAATAGGGTTTAATATCAACGGAAGCATAAAGGTATCTTATACCACTTTTGCCTATTATGACATTAGATTTTAGAAATTACTTAACGCTTTTTACTTGATGTGGTTTTCTTGGAAGAGCTTTTTTCTGCGATTGTTTTTGATGACTTTTTGGCAGTTTCTTTGGTTTCTTCTACAGGTGCAGAGAGTTCCTCTTGATCACCTAATGAATCACTATCTTCCTTTGTCATCAATTCTGCTTTACCATTGAGAAACTTAATAGGATTTAATGGTTTATCATCTTGTCTGACCTCAAAATGCAGATGTGCACCAGTGCTTCTGCCTGTGCTACCGACGTCACCTAATTTTTGACCTTTCTTAACCTCGGTGCCTTTTCTAACATTGATCTTTGAAAGATGACCGTATCTGGTGCTAACTCCATTTTTATTGGTTACAACGACAAGTTTTCCATATCCTCCCATCCATCCTGCATAAGTTACAGTCCCATCTATTGCAGAATATACATCAGAGCCATAACCGGGGGTTATATCAACTCCTGCATGGAAAGCACGACGACCGTTAAATGGGTCTCTTCTATATCCAAAGTTTGAACTTGTTTTGATAGTATCGCATGGCAGTCCGATGCTTGTACCAGAAGCAAATTTAACATTTCCAGTAGCTATCTCTTTGGTTGTTCCTTTACGATTACTTGTGCGATTGTTTACAGTAGCCTTTTTGCTTGACGCTATAGTTTGAGTTCGGTTCTTTTTATCGTCATCATCATAAATGACACCACTTTTTGCCAAAAGTTGTTTTTGAAAATCAAGCGTTGTCTTTGCATCGGGAATGAATAACTCCATTCCGGGTTTAATATCTTCAGGATCAAGGATCTGATTAACTCTGATGATCTTTCTGATGTTTACATCATACATTAAAGCAATATCTTCAATGGATTCACCACGACGAACTCTATGCAAAACTCCACGTTGATTCGGTATTCTTAATTTTTGACCTATGTATATATCATTTGATTTTTCAAGTCCATTAACGCTTAGAATTGTAAAGAAATCAAGATTATTCTCTTTCGCTATAGAAGCTAAATTGTCGCCTTTTTTTGCATAGTAAAAGTTCATTTGCAGTGATGGAGCGTCAATATAGGGTCCACCTATATTTGTAGGTAATAAACATTTAGCCTTTTGTGACTTGGAAGGATTACTTTGAGTTGATCTTATTACAGAATTTTCTGTTTCAGATAAATCGTATGAGACGCATTCATCAGCAACTTGTATTAACTCACCATCATTTGCTAAACTATTATAGTGAGAAAATATATATATTCCCAAACCCATCAATAAACTAAGTTCAAGAAGAACTGATAAACATATAAATCTATTTCTGCAACCGCGAGACATCGTCCCCTCCCAACTCATAATAAGTAGTTATCTAAAAGAACTAATTAATAGGACGAGATCCATATAAATTACTTTATCGCTGATGTCGGATTAGCATTGCAGAGACATAAAAAAACCAGAGAAATTTTAGGGGTTTATAAAGAGAAAAATTTCCACCCCAGATTTAATGCTGTTCTCTGAAAACAAAAAAACCAGAGAACAGACTTCTCTGGCATCCAATCTCATATATGAGCTTACGAGGTTAGCTGTCGGGCTTGGATTGAGAAGACCCTAATCTTTATCAAATATTCGCCCCAAGGTTCTTGCGAACCAAATTTGGTTCCCCCGTCTTTCTTACGCTCGGACTGATTGCTATGCGAGCCAGACAAGTTCAGCTTGTGTTTTGTATATTAACATAATTTATAACTTTTGTCAAGCATTTTTTTCACCCTATTCACCCTCAGTTTTTTTACACATCGTAAAAATACACCCGACAATTCCAAGAGCTATATGAAACTAATAAATAGGATAAAGCAAAACGTCACCTATGAAAAAGTTTGTCAACAATAAATTTGTCACCAGTAGATCGGAGAAAGAAAATACTAATCCTTTTAGAAGGCAAAATCCATTGGGTCTCTAAAGGACCAGTCGTCAGTCACCT
>Ga0078972_1003142_pt2 | contig 27019 bp, 36 predicted proteins | sample YelNatPaOPGAMG01_FD_67568 | JGI IMG/M metagenome (GOLD analysis project Ga0078972, IMG submission 67568) | Hot spring thermophilic microbial communities from Obsidian Pool, Yellowstone National Park, USA - OP-RAMG-01 (SPADES assembly) (version 2) | ecosystem: Environmental > Aquatic > Thermal...
ACATCGTTCTCATCTATCTCTATTGCTTTTTTTGGGCACAGGCTGGCACAGAGATGGCAGTGAAGACATTTAAACTCGAAATACATCAACTGTAGCTTCTGCTCTATTCCCTCTGGATTTTGGCACCACCAACACCTCAGTGGACAGCCCTTCAGGTAGATGTTAGTCCTTATGCCCGGTCCATCGTGTATAGCGTATCTCTGAACATCAAATATCACTCCCTCCACGTAAATCTCCTCTTATAAAGCCATGTGCTCAGTTCTCTCTATTATCTCATCCTGCAATCCTTTTGGCAGGTTGACAAAGTAATCGCTGTATCCAGCAACCCTGACCATGAGATCCTGAAAGTCCTGAGGTCTTCTCTGAGCCTCTCTCAGCAGATCTGCGCTTACCACATTGAACTGAACATGATGTCCTCCCATCCTGAAGAATGTTCTTATTAGCTGGGCAAGCTTTCTTATGTTCTCCTCGCTTTCAAATATATCTGGAGTTAGCTTCTGGTTTAGCAGGGCACCTCCAGTCTTATCCCAGTCGCACTTCGCAACAGACCTGAAGACAGCTGCAATTCCTCTCCTGTCCATTCCCTGAACTGGAGAGACTCCCTCGGAAACGGGGAATCCTGATTTCCTACCGTCAGGAGTTGCTCCGGTAACCTTGCCAAAGTAGACATGAACTGTTGTTGGAAGGAAGTAAGCTCTTCTGGATGCCCTTCTAACAGATGATGGAGGATAGCTTTCTATTATTGCAACAACGGTGTCCACTATTCTCTTGGCTATCTCATCAGCATAGTCGTTGTCATTCCCAAACTTGGGCGTTCTATCCGGGTTGCGCAGTATCTCCCTGATGAGCTCATATCCATTGAAATCCCTTCTGAGGGCCTCAAGCAGGTCATCCATGGAGAAAGTCTTAGCATCGAAAACATGGTATTTTATCGCAGCCAAGCTATCCGTGAGGGTTCCGAGACCGACAACTTGTATGTACTGTGTGTTGTATCTAGCCCCTCCAGAGTTGTAATCCTTTGCCCTTTTAACACAGTCCTCTATCCACAGGGAAAGGAACGGAACTGGGAGGTATTTTGCATACAGTGACTCTATGATGTCGTTTCCCTTCATTTTTATGTCCATGAAATATTTGAGCTGTTTGAGAAATGCATCCCAGAGATCCTCAAAGCTCCTGAACTCCCTTGGATCTCCGGTTTCTATCCCTATTTTCTTTCCTGTCCTTGGATCAACCCCGTTGTTTAGGGTTATCTCCAGTATTTTCGGCAGGTTGAAATATCCTGTTAGGATGTATGCCTCCCTTCCAAATGCTCCTGTCTCAACACAACCACTAACTCCACATTTTCTAGCATCCTCAAGCGATTTTCCCTGCCTCAGCATCTTCACAATTGCTCCATCGAAGTTAAAGAACGGCGGCTCACCAAATCCGGGACCAACTACTTTTATGGCTTTTATCAGGAAATGATCCGGATTCTTCTCGCTTACAAGCACAGCAGTATTGGGTTGAAGAGTTCTCATCTCGTCCAAAACCTCCAGTATCAGATATGAGAGCTCGTTCGAGAACTCCCATTTTAAAGATCCTTTCCCCTCCGGCTGTGTGACCTGGAGCTCTCTGTTCCATGAACTCGGTCCAAATTCCTGCTTCATATGCGTCTATCCACTCCTTGGGCAGACTATCGAAGATGATATCCCTCATCGCCCTTCCTCTCCAGAACGGAATTATCTCATTTTTGTACAGCTCCTTCGTCTCCTCATCCACCTTGTACGGCATGTTCTTTCTCGTATCCAGAATTTCCAGATCTTCCAAGCTGTGAGTGCATATCTCCGGATATGTAGGAACCTCTTTTACTCCGGTTCCCCTCAATCCAACTATAAGCTGGCCATCCTCGACAGGAAGGCTGACATTTTCCATAAGATACTTGAAGGCTAAGGCTCTTTGAACAGGAATGGACTTCCCCTTTGCCATATCGCTTTTGTAAAATTCTGTTATTAATTTGGCTCTTTCCAATGAGATTTTTACCTCAGTGTTCACGCTTTCCTCTCTGAGCTTAGCTATCCTCTCGTTTATCGGTCTTATTGAGGATCTTCTCCTTTTTAATTCTCTCTCAATCTTTTGCTGGGCTTGAACTTCAACAGAAGATAGGATACTCATACTCGGTTTGGGCGAAAGAATATTAAAAAGCTTTCGCAAAAAGTCTCAAATATAAGATAAATAGCTATAGTGTTGAGAATAGTTTTAAAACCTAGTTAAAATGGTATAAAAATAAGGAAGCTATCAAAGGAAGCTATCACGTGGAGATCTATCCGGTAACCAGTTTAGAAAACCGATGAAAGGCCAAGCTGATTAGCTGTTGCTAGCTTTCTCTCTCATCTTGCGGAAAGGCATAGGAAAAATTTTTAACAAGAAGAGAGGGAAGATATTGTTATAAAAAGAATGTTTTCACAAAAGTTTTTAAATGAAACCCTCTTGATTGAGGGGTCCAACATGAATAGGAGAGGTATAACAACCCCGGTACTAGCCGTTCTTTTGATAGTGGTCCTTCTTGTCGGCATTGGAATTGGATACGCCATTCCCAAGCCTGCGCCTGCGGCACCAACTCCTACTCCAACTCCTACTCCAACACCAACACCTGCACCAACAGGCCTGCCGAAGGAGATCCCATTCGGTGTTATCGTATCCAGAAGTGGTAGCTGGTCTTCCTCAGGTCTTCAATCAGAGGTAATAGCGAAGATAGCTGAGAGTGATATAAACAACTTCGTGAAGGCTCTAGGACTGAATGTGACATTTAAGTTCTACTTTGAGGATGATGAGACCAACCCCAGCTTAACCTTGCAGAGAGCTCAATCCCTAGCAGCTAAAGGAATCAAGGTCATATTTGGATCTTTAACAAGCAAACAGACAAAGAGCCTAGCTGAGTTCGCAAACACTCAGAAGGTTATAGTGGTGTCCTCAGCATCTACTGCTCCTAGGGAGAGAGTTGCTCCACCTGGTGGCTATCTCTTCAGGTTCACAGCTGAGTCATCGATACCAGATTCCAGAGCCCTGCTGAACGTGCTCAAGACTCTTGGGATAAAGTATGTTGTAGTTGTAACAATAGATGACACATACAACTTGGCAGTTAGGGATGCTTTCGTAAAGCTGGCTCCTGATTATGGCGTGACGGTTCTGCTTAATGCTGTATATCCACCCGATATGAAGGACTTCTCAGCCCTGTTGGATCAGATGGAAGCTGCAGCCAAGCCTTATGTAGATAAGGGAGAGAAGGTAGCCGTGTTCGACAATGGGTGGCAGGAGGATCTCACGCTGCTACTGACACAGGCTAATGGAAGAAAGAGCTTCCTGCTCAACCTACAATGGATATCACCTGATACTATATATCCAGCAGATGTCGTGCTCAAGAATGCTGCTGATCTGGCTTCAAAAACTAAGGTCGTTTGTGTACAATTCACTGCGCCAGACACACCACTGAAGAGAAGGATAGTAGAGGCCGTTAAAAAGGAGATAGGGATGGAGCCGGATATATGGGCACTTCAGGCTTACGATACTGCTTGGGTGCTTGCTCTCTCAACGCTTCTGGCTGGCAAGTACGATGCTGATGCAATAAAGGCAGCCATACCTTATGTGGCCAAGATGTACTGGGGAGTGAGCGGAAACCTCGAGCTGAATGAGAAGAATGACAGAGCATCACAGAGCGAGGAAATATGGGCAGTAATAAACGGAAAGATGACGTTAATAGGAATGTACGATCCTATCTCGGATAGCATAACTTGGTACCGTTCTCTGGCATCCTGAACTTTCCCTATTTTTTATTTTTTTAATATTAGATCAGTTATCAATTATACAGGGAGGTCAAGAGATGATCCTCAAAACAGATAATCTTGTTAAAAGGTTCGGCGGGCTAATAGCAGTCAACGAAGTAAGTATAGGAGTTGAGGATGGATCAATAACCCTTCTGATTGGTCCTAACGGATGCGGAAAGACCACGTTTGTCAATTCAGTGAGCGGCTATTACAAGCCGGATGGCGGGAAGGTTTACTTCCAAGGGGAGGACACAACCGGTCTGCCACTGCACAAGATGTACCAGAAGGGCTTAGTTAGAACTTTCCAGATACCTTCTCCCTTCCTTCAGCTTTCAGTTCTGGAGAACCTTCTGTTGGCGGCAAGAAACAATCCTGGAGAGTCGTTTACCAAACACTTAATCAGATCATCTTGGAAGGATTATGAGGCGGATTCCGTGGACAAGGCAATTCAGATAATGAGAATACTTGGCCTCGAGAAATATTGGGATAAGGAACCAGCTTCCTTGGATGCCGGAGCCCTAAAGCTCATTGAAATAGGCAGGGCTTTGATGGCTGAAGCCAAGATGGTAATCTTGGATGAGCCAATTGCCGGTGTAAATCCAAAGCTTGCCCACAATATATTCTCGCATATAGTTAAGTTAAGGGATGAGATGAAACTGACGTTTCTAATAATAGAACATAGACTTGACATAGCTCTTAAGTATGTTGATTTTGTATATGCAATGCATCAGGGAAGAATAATTGCCAGCGGGACGCCAGATGAAATAGCAAGGAATGAACAGGTTAGAATGGTTTATGTAGGTGGTTGACATGCTGAGAGTTGAGAACCTTAATTCCGGATATGGTAAGCTGCATGTTCTCTATGATATCTCGGTAGAATGTGGAAAAAAGGAGATAGTTGCAGTTTTGGGCCCGAATGGAGCTGGAAAGACTACTTTGCTCAACAGCATCTTTGGAATCGCAGACATCTACTCCGGGAGCATCAAGCTTGATGGAGAGGAGATCTCAAAACTTCCTCCCCACAACATAGCGAGGAGGGGAATTGCGTATGTTCTTCAGATGATAAACATATTCTCGGAACTGTCAGTAGATGAAAATCTTAGGATCTCCATGGCACTATCTAAGAATACCAGTCCAGAAATGTTGGATTATGTGTATGAACTCTTTCCAATTCTTAAGGAGAGGAGAAAGCAGAGAGCCGGAACCTTAAGCGGAGGGGAACGCCAGATGCTGGCTATGAGTATAGGGCTTGTGAGGAATCCGAAGCTTTTACTGCTCGATGAGCCAACAGCCGGCCTGATGCCCCTGTATGTGAACCTTATAACTAAGAAGATAAGCGAGATAAGGGATCAAAAGGAAATAAGCATTATATTAGTTGAGCAAAATGTCCAGAAAGCTCTAGAGGTTGCTGACAGAGTATATGTTCTGGTTAGCGGCCAGATAGTTTTTAAAGGATTGCCATCCGAGCTAATGGGCGAGAAAGAGATTATGAAGCTATACTTGGGGATGGGTGATTGAATGGCAATTAGTTTAACTGGTACTTTTGCATCGGCACTTGCTTGGTCCTCGATACTCTCCTTAACTGCCATAGGAATTACTCTTCTTTACAGGACCACTAGAGTACCTAACTTCGCTCATGCCTCCTTTGTCACTACTGGAATTTATGCCTCAACGATAGTCTGGGTTTTCGGCTTTCATCCATATCTGGGCATGCCTCTGGGCTTCATCCTAGGAGGTCTGGAAGCTGTACTACTATTCTACACAGTATTGGAACCGCTGAGAAGAAGGAAAGCATCTATATTCCTTCTCATGATGGCCACTCTCTCCTTTGATATACTGATGTATGGATTCCTGAATATACTGGCTGATATGCTTCAATTCGAGTTCAAAATACTGTCAAGGAACATTTACTTTGCACCAATAGATTTCAGGATCGGCGGATTTCAGGGAGTAACTTTAGTCTCTTTCGTGGCATTCTTGATAACCATGGTAGCACTTCAGCTCCTCTTGTACAGAACTAACTTGGGCATCGCCCTCAGAGCATGTATGGAAAATCCATCCCTCGCACAGACGCTAGGAATAAATGTCTCCAGAATGCTTCTCCTCTCTTGGTTCATAGCAGGAGCCACGGCTGGGTTGGCTGGAGCATTACTTCCCTTCTACCAAATGTGTAATGCTTACACAGGAACCTACTATATAGCCGAAATGTTCTGTGCTAGCATAGTAGGAGGACTGGATTACCTCATAGGAGCACCTATCGGCAGCTTCCTGCTTGGATATGCCAAAATATTATTGCTCTCCTTCCTAGCCTCAACTGTTGGTCCTGATATAATCAACTATATGATGATAATACCTCTGGGCATAATGGTGATTACACTGGCAGTCCTGCCGACTGGTATAGTTTCTCTTATCATGAGAAGGAGGGGTGTTTGAAATGGATCCGTTGTTTGAGCAGGTGATGCTGTTTGCCACAAGTTTTGCAGCGGTTTATTCCATCTACATCATACTGACGATAAGCTTGAACATTCAGAGAGGATTTGCTGGCATTCCACAATTTGGACTGGTCTTTCCAATGGCAGGCGCTGCCTACATAATAGGCAACCTCTCAATTAGAATAGCTATGTTTGTTCTAGGAATAAAGACAAGCTTAGATCCGATATATGAGAGCTCTGGAGTAATAGCCTTAATCAATCCAGTATTGAGCTCGCAACCGCTTTTATCAATAGGCCTTTTCATAATATACCTTATAATTGGTGCAATAGTAGGTGCAGTCCTTGGAGTAATTCAGGTTGCTCCCGCAGTGAGGTTGAGGATAGACTATCTTTCTATCACATTGCTTGCCTTTGGTGAGATAATGAATGTTATTGCAAGAGCTTACAGGCCGCTAATAGGCGGGGAGTATGGAGTGCAGGTTCCATCGGTTTTCGGGTGGGCCGGAGAGAATACTATTGCTGTAATGGCAGCTACAATGCTCGTGATAGCTTTGATGATATATGCATATGCTGAATATATAGGAAGAACTCCGATGGGCAGAACGATGAAGGCAATAAGGGATAATGAGGTGGCTGCTGCAGCACTTGGTAAGAGCTTGGTCAAGTACAGGACAATAGCTATTGTAATAGGATCAGCTTTCTGCGGAATAGCTGGTGTGCTGTGGGCATTCTTTAACGGAAGCGTGATGCCCGGGCAGTTTACAAGGTTCAACTTCACCTTCATACCCTGGCTAATGCTGTTCCTTGGTGGCACAGGTAATAACAAAGGAGCTCTTGCAGGTGCCACGATCTTCACAGCTCTCGACAGGCTCATAACCTACTACAAACATGAGTTTGTAGGGATCCTGCCTTTTGATGTAATCTGGCTGTATCAGATTCTTGTAGGAGCCATAACTGCTTTTGTGCTAATCTACAGGCCTCAGGGAGTCCTTCCAGAGAGACCTTATATACCTAAGGACATCAGGGAGAGGATCAAGAAGAGCATACCGGAGAGCTCCTAATCCCCTCTTTCTTTTTAATTGTTAAATTTTGTTTGCTTATTTTATCTTGCTCTCATCGCTGCCCCCACTGCTGCTGCATATGAGGCCTTATCCGGAACTACAGCATGCCCACCAAGCATAGCTATTGTCTCCTTTATCTGGTCTCCGACAATTCTGATGGTTGGAACAGTTCCCACAAGAACTATCCTGTCCTCCATTCCAACCGATCTAGCAGCAAGACAGATAACTGTTCCAACGACCTCGCTTATCATCCTCACCAGTCCAGCGGCTATATCGCTCAACTCTGTTCCATCCCCCACTTTTCCGAAGTTTGAAGCAGTTGCACTTTCAGGAAGATTCCCGACAGGTCCTCCCACTATATCCCTGATGAGGAGGTCAACTGCCTCGTGTCTGCCCCTTTCAGCGAGCTCTACTATTCCCTCAACGCTCCCTCTTCCGAGCAAAAGTCTGCCCAAGCCGACAAGAGTCCCTCCTCCTACTCCAGTTCCACCAAGATGTCTTGAGATAACTTCATTTCCATGTTTTTTTGCGTGGACAACTGCTGTTCCCGTGCCTATGCTTGCCACAACTGCCTCATCAAGCCCTGACAGGAAGAGACCTCCATGGCCTATCGATTCTATCTCATCAACTTTCACCGTCTTAAGGCCGAGAAGGGAACAGCCTATGTGCCTAGCCCCTCCTCCAGTGCAGGAAATTAGTTTTATTTCCGATAGCGGAATTTTAGCCTCCTCTATCAATTTTCCAAGAGCACCTGAAGCTGAGACAAGGGGTTCAGATCCAGTTGCACTCACTGAGTGTTTCACTTTATCTCCTGAAAGAAGAACTGCTTTTGTCGTAGTTCCTCCTATATCCAAGCCGATCACATTCATGCAGCCCGCCTCACCACTTCTAGGACAGGAGGCACCAAGAGCCAGAGAAAGGGAAACTCAGATACAAAAGTCCAGAGCGCTATCAAAAGCCCAGCTTCAATGGATATTGGATGAACCTCGTGCTGAAAGGGCATTGGGAACTGCTGACTCCATATGGTGAGGCCTATTCCTATTATCATTGAGCCCAATGCTAGGCCTGCTGATGAAATCATTATCCAAGTTAGCACAGCCCTTCCCTTTTTCATCGACATGATCTCCTTTAATCTCAATTTCTGGCACAGGAATCCAATCATATAAAAGCATAGGAAGTTGGCTGGAACTCCCACCGCGATGCTGAGAAATGCATTCCCATGGGTCATGACATCCGATATGAATATCCCTATTGCAGCTCCTGTTCCCCCAACAAGGCCTCCATATAGAGCTGCAAATATCCCTGGAATGACCACAGCAGGCCAGAACCTAACTCCATAGAAGGTTATGCCAAAGTATGTATATACCCCTACAATTGCGTATAGAGCACCGCTCACTGCTGAAAGGGCTACATCTCTTGTTCTCATAGACCTTCGTTGTTAAAGCAAGAATAAAAACTTTATTTAATTACCCTCTTTTCTATATATACCTGGTGAGAGATTAATGATAGTAAGAAGGGTTCAAGCAGTCGGGGGCGGCTCCCTATCGGTATCGCTGCCTAAGTCTTGGGTTGTAAGAAATGGGATCAGGAAAGGGGATAATCTACTAATGGAGGAGAGAGCTGACGGATCCCTGCTCATATTTGCCGATAGGAAAAGGAAGGAGAGGGAGACAGAACTGGAATTCGTTGACGAGAGATCCTTGGAGACAATACTGTCCAGATATCTGCTTGGATTTGATACCATAAGGATCAGGTTCCCAAAAGGCCTGAGCATAGAGCAGAGGAAGAGGATAATGAAGTTCATCTCAAGGCTTCCCGGAATGGAGCTTGAGGATGAATCTTCCGATCTGCTGATCTTCAGGTGCACGATGGACCCTGCCTCGATGAAGCCAAGGGAGATGCTCTTGAAGATGCATGAAATGGCATACAGGATGCTGGAAGATGCCATGAAGGCTGCAAGCACGGGGGATGAAAACCTAAGAGATCTGGTGAGCGAGAGAGATGATGTTCTGGACAGGATATACTTCACAGTTGTGAGAATGGCAAGGCTTGCTCTCATAGATGCAGGAGTGATGGCCAGACTTGGGGTAAATCCGGTGGAGCTGATGGACTTGAGGGTTTGTGCGATGCTTGAGGAGGGAATAGGAGATATTGCTGTTGAGCTGGCTTACATGGATGTGAGCTCGGATATTATCATGATGAATAAGCTGAGAGATTTAAAGAACAGAGTATCAAAAGCTATAGAGACAGGATCTGAGGAGATAGCATATGAGTCAAAGACAGCTGGACTGGAGCTGTTAGAAGAGGTAAAGGAGGCAGGTGGAAAGATGGCCGGAATCCTGGAGAGAGTTATCAGAGCTTACATAGATATATCTGACCTGTGCATAGCGTGGAGCTACTAATCTCCAAACATTTTGATTAATGGACATTTACTTATGAATTAATACTTTTTATAAAAAATTGATGAATTTCTTAAAGCATGAGATTTGGACAGAAAAATAGAGGAGAAAAATTTAAAGAAAGAGAATAAATTATACTATGGATCAGGTAAAGGTCACGAGAGGCTTTCAGGGGCAACGGGGCTTCGCGCGCTTCATTCGTGGATAGTGTCAAATCTCAGCTATAAGTATTTCATGTCATGATAATTCCGTTCAGATTTCCTCAACAACACCCCTTATCTCCACTTTAGCCTCCGCAGCAAGCCTTCTAGCTCCCTCGTCCACAAATCCTCCTATTATCAAAAGCCTCGGCTTAATCCCTTCTTTCATCTCATAGAGCTTCCCTATCCTGCTCAGCTCAGCTACATCCCCCTTTGACACTCTGGATTTCACTTCTATCAGTATGTGCTCACCATCCCTAACAGCGACGTCAACCTCCACATCCGATGGATATCCATAAACAATGCCATCCTCATCTCTAAAAAGGAGTCTGGATACTTTTGCAGCTCCAAGAACCTCCTCCACAACATACTTCATCCCCTCTCTGAAAGATGTCTCCGATATAACGCCGAATCTGTGAGCAATTACCGTCATCACACGCCTTGTCGATACCATCTCCTCCTCAAGCCTGACAAATCTTTCCTCGAGCTCAGCAAACCTTTCCTCAAGCCTAGTAATCCTCTCCTCAATTGATGTTATCCTATTCAGTATCTCCTTGTAGCCAAGCATCCCAGCTACAGCATACCTGAACTCCTCATCCTCTTCAAGTGATCTCAGGAACTTTCTCTTCTCATCGGCCGATAGGACCATCAAAAAGAAAGGGGAAGCGAGCTTAAAACAATTTCGAGACGTATGATTCATGCTTTAAGATTCCATTACATGATATCTGCAAGCTGTTTTTTAAAGCGTAGGATTCAGGTCTTATGGACCCTAAATGGATCAATATGCCCTCTACTACGACCTTCTATATGCCAACAGAGATGTGAGAAGAGAAGCTGATTTTATAGAAAGTATAATTCGTAAGTTCTCACATGTAAAAGTTAAGAAGATACTTGACGTAGGCTGTGGAACTGGAATGCACAGCATAGAGCTTGGAAAAAGAGGATATAATGTTATTGGCATAGATATATCGGAGGAAATGGTGAAAAAGGCGAGGGAGAAAGCTAGAGGAATGGAAAATGTGAGCTTCCTGGTGGGGGATGCAGCAAACACCGTATTCAAGGATAAGTTTGATGCAGCGATAGCAATGTACGGAGTCGCAAGCTACTTCATTGAAGATGAAGCTCTGATGAAGTTCCTCAACTCGATAAGGCAAAACATTGTAGAAGGAGGCCTTTTCATATTCGACACATGGAATATATTTGGCGTGAATGACAAGAGAGTTTACTACGAGATGCCATCTCCTGAGTTCAGAAAGTCGGGAAATATGCTCGCGATAAAGGAAAGCACATGGACCATAGACCTAATGAATCAGCTGGCTGATGTGGATATATCTTGGTCTATTGTGGATCTATCGAGGGGAGGGGTTGATGTTTTTAGCCACAGAATAAGGCTTAGACTCTTCACTCCAAGGGAGATAAAACATATAATGAGGGATTGTGGCTTCTCTCTTTGTGAGATCTATCCGGACTATAACTTGGTTTCCTTCTCTGAGGATAGCCCGGAGATGGTTATAGTTGCTAGAGCTGATTGACACTCTCCACGGCTAAAGCCGGGAGATTCCCAGTTTGTCAGCCTGAGGCTTAGTCCTACCGAGTTCAGGGCTGCGTAAACTGCTTTCCTCAAATTCATAGCTCAAGTTATCAATACTGTGCTATTTTAATACCTCTCTCCTTCAACCACTGGATCAAGTTATTGAACAGATCCTCGTCCATTCCTATTATCTCCGGAGGTCTTATTCCTCTTTCCAGTTTGTTTTCCAGAACTAGGCGAAGTATCCCAACAGCTGTCAGGCCTGTCATTCTCGACATGGCTGTGTTCTCCCCATCATGAAAATCTATGGCAGAGTATCTGATCCTTCTCCCCTCTCCATAAGCTTCTACTATGACTATAGCCATATCTTTGTCCCTCGGAAGGCTTCTGCTCAGAACTGATGCAGAGTACTTTATCACAGGTATCCCCATGAGCTCCTCCTTTGACAGAAATCCAAGATCTATCAAAAGCTTTATCTTCTCAGCATGCCCCGGAAATCTCATCGTCTTCTCCCACATCTCCTCAGCTTTCACAGTCTTTATCAGAGTTCTGAGCCCGTCCGTTATGAAGGCCTCAAGCCATAGATTGAGCTCCGGAACATACTTCAGCTCCTGATAGCTGAGAGCAGGAACTGTCATTATCCTTCCTTTCCTCACTATTTTAGCAGGCCTTGTGTACATGTCGAGCAGATCCTCAGGGCTCCATGTTATGGAGTAGTTCAGGGGAGGAGCTGGATTCAATGGAAGGCCCGCGCTGTATATTCTTATCTTCTTCGCCCATCCGGATGCGTTTCCAGCGAATACATTGCTGAGCCCCGGAGCCATCCCGGCATCCGGCACGAACACCACCTTAGCTTCAATGGAGAAAGGATCGATTTCGGAGTAGGATATGTCCACTATATCCGTTCCAACTTCGTTAGCTGCCCTCCATGCATTCACTGCCAGATCCCCGGGAAGTCCCACAAGAGCTGCATCAAGTCCCCTGAAGAAGGACTCAAGATCCTGGCTTTTTCCTGCATTCACCTTAACTGGAGTTGCTCCCAGCTCTGCAGCATCCCTCAGCCTTTCATCGGAGAGATCCCCTGCCACAACCTCTGCCTCCCTGTACAGCTTTCTAACTTCTTTTAGCATCAAAAGGCCGACTCTTCCGAGACCAAGAACCCCGATCCTCAAGAAGACACCTTAATATGGGTAAAGCTTGTTTTCTATTAATTTGTCTATGAACTGGGGCATTCTTTCAAGCTCTCTGTTTATTATATCTGATATCCTCTCCTTCACATCTTGGAACGATCCTTGGCGTTTCATCACGACCTCGGCTGCCGCCATATCAGGCTGATCCACCGGCTTTCCTATCCTGCTCACCAGCCATATGAAAACCTCCCTGACCTCCGGCACCTCCTCCACAACTCTCTCAGCAATTTTGTGAGAAAGAATGTTATATATTTTACCAACATGGCTTACTGGATTCTTCCCAGCAGCTGCCTCGGAGCTTCTTGGTCTCATCAGTGGTATTAGACCGTTAACTCCATTTCCCCTCCCAACCTCCCCTGAATCAGCGCTGTCAGCACTTGTTCCAAGAACTGTGAGGTAAACCCCATTTTCCCCTCTTCCTCTCACGTCCAGCGTGTTCATCTCAACTTTTATCGATTCAAACTCAGGGAAGTTCTTTAGATAGGAGTTGACAGCCTCCAAAACCTCCTCCTTCCTCTTGAAATATTCTTCCTCGCTTCCTATGTACCTGTCAACAAAGGCAACAGCTATGGTCAGGTTAACGCTGTTCTTCACCCTGTATCCCATCACCTTGATGTCCTCGCCTACTTCAGGAAAGCTTCTCTTGAACTCCCTCGAGTTCAGCATTTTCTCAACCTCTAGCACAAGCCTCTCCATTCTGGATAGAGGAGCATACCCGACAGCTGCAGATGTGTCATTGGCCCCCATAAGCTTCCCCTCAGACCTTCTGAATATGTCAGTAAGCTCTGCGCTTCCCGGTCTGAGCTCCACCATGTACTGGACATGTTCCTCTGGATCAACGTATCTGAGGTTCTCCTTTATCCATCTCTTTGCAGCTCTTATCGCTATTTCCTCTATTGGAATCTCCTCCCCGGCATATAAGTTGGTGGCCCTGTCTCCTATGACCAAGAGCATTGGCCTCTTCACCTTTCCTCCTCCAAACTTCACCTCTGCCTCCCCTGCTACTAGAAGGGATTTGTCCGCGTTGTAATGCAGTATGCCACCAACTCTCCTGAGATACTCCTTGTTTAGTTCAACACTTACCTCCTCCATTATCGAGTCGCATATTGTGTCAGGATGTCCTATTCCCTTTCTCTCAACAATTTCGACAGGCTGTTCATCCATTGGGATTCTTGGAACCTCCTCAACCATGATGTTTCTCATGAAAAGCACCTCCTTAACAGAGAAGTTTGTTGCCCACCTCCGATAAAAAGTTTATCCTCCCAGAAGGAGGCAAAGAAAGAAAACTAAATTCCTAAAGGAATTTCTATGTGAGTAGCTTGATTGAGCTGCTGAAATTAATTCTGCAAGTTCATCCAAGTAATTCTTATTAGTTAACAAGCTGCTTATTAGATGAACTTAACTCTAAGATTTGAGACTTTAGCTATATCAAAAAAGTCATTATCATTTGTTATGAGCTCTTCATTTCTATTAATACATATAGATGCAATAAGGATATCGGGAATCGATTTTTGAGAACCTATCTTCCTCAGATCGATCTGAATTTTGAGTGCTAAGTTTAGGTCAGATCTCCTGAGGTAGTATATTTTACCGTAGAACTTTAAATATTTCAGAATGGGAGGATACTCTAATACTGTTATTTCAGTTACATTCTCCCATATTTCCTCCTTTTTCCGAATTTTCTCTATTAAAATATTTGTATCTAGAACTGGCATCTCTTCCAAGCCTTCCTTCTCGTCTCCTTCAGGATCTCCAACTCCCTGTTAATATCATATTCTACAATTTCATCTATATTTATCTTTAGAAAGCTAATATACTCCTCCCTCGTTGCACTACTTGGCAGCTTCATCTCTATATATTTTTCTATAATGTCCATTATATCCTTTTCATCAATCCAGTCAGGAACCTCTATAGCTATATGCTTCGGCACATTTGATTTGGATTCTGCTGCCTTATAAACTTTCGCTTGACAACCTCAATGACACTTTGTTATTTTAATGTTAGTCGACTCTTAGCTTCTCCATTCATCCTCCTCTTCTCCTTCTCCCTGAGCTCCTTCGCGTCATATACCTCTAAATCCTCTGTTAAATCCTCAGGTCTGATGCCAAGCTCCCTTCTAAGCTCCTCTATGCTCACTACACCTGATAGCTCAGAAACAAGCTCATTCACAGCTCTTTTAAACTTCTCCTCGGAAAACCAGGAGGGAATCCTTATCTTGATTTCCTTTGACATCTCGGTTTTTGGCAACAGGACTTTATAAGTCTTCATACAGCACGGCTAAGCATTATATAAAAAATTGAAATTGCCTACTTCTGAGCTTCCAAAACAAGCTCTATCTAGAATTGACCTCCCCCAACCTTATCAGATTCTCCTCTCTATCGTACTCGATGAGGCCTGAGTAGACACCCCAATGAATGAGGCAGTTGAACGCCTCCTCTAAACTGCCGCAGTAGCAAAATCCACCTTTAGATGCTATTATTTCCATGACATCCTCTTTTTCAAGACTCCCCTTTTTCTTAAGCTCGTTTAATATCTCGTTGAAGACCTTGAGCTCCATCAGTTTATCCCTCACATATTTTGCCCTTCCCGTATGTCCCTGTTTCAGGAAGTTGATCCCTGACTCGGTAAGCTTTGCATCGCCCTCATCTATCGAGATCAGGCCTATCATCTCAGAGAAGGCCAGAATAGGAAGTATTTCATCAGCATGCATGTCCGTTTCCTCTGATATCTTTGCGACATCGGCTTTTCCGCCCAGATCCCTTAGGAGTCTCAGAAGACCCAGCAGCCTAGAGTACGACACAGGTATCTCCAATATAGATCCTGCTTTTCATAATCCCTACCTAAAGATAAATATTACTCTTCAGGAGAGGAGGCTGTATATCTCATCTACTTTGTTGTAGAACTGCTCTTCCTTTCTATTTCTTGGCCTTGGAATATCTACATTCAAAATCTTTATAACTGTGGATGGTCTTCTCGACAGAACCACAATTCTATCAGACATAAGGACAGCCTCCTCTATGTTGTGAGTCACCATAAGTATGGACTTCAGGCTTGGGGCACTTTTCCACAGCTCCAGTATCTCATGCCTCAGGGTCTCAGCTGTCAGCTCATCCAAGGAGGAGAAAGGCTCGTCCATCAAAAGAAGGCTTGGTTCAACTGCTAGAGCCCTTGCTATCCCAATTCTCTGCCTCATACCGCCTGACAACTCCTTTGGAAGGAATTCCTCGAACTCGGACAGTCCAACGAGGTTAAGCCACTTTCTTGCCACTTCTTTAGCATTTTCTATGCCCCTAGCCCTCAGAGGAAGCTCAACTTGCTCTATCACCTTGAGCCATGGAACTAGGGCAAAGCTCTGGAAGATCATCGATATCCTGGGATCCGGGGAGTTTATCTCCTTCCCATAGAAGGTTATTCTACCTGAGCTCGGCCTCTCAATTCCAGCTATCATTCTGAGAAGAGTTGACTTCCCACAACCACTAGGCCCGACTATGGACACGAATTCCCCCTCTTTCAGCGAGAAACTGACCTCCTTTATCACATCAAGCCTGCTTCCATCGGAGATGAAGTACTTAGACACTCTGTCGACCTCAAGCATCATTCCACCCTGAACTTAGCTGAATAGTTGTACAGGAACCTCCAGAAGGTCCTGTTTATAGTTATTATAATTATGGTTAGAACTGCCGTTATGAAGATGACTGATGAGACATCCCCTTTCTCCCAGGCAGCGATGCTGAGCAGTGTTCCAAGACCATACTGGGATTTTTTGCTCGGGAAAATTTCCTCTCCCACCTTTATGTACTCCGCCACTATTAGTGAGTTCCATGCACCTCCCCATGCTGTTATCAAGCCTGTGACAATGGAGGGAAACATGCCTGGAATCACTATTTTCCTGAAATAAAGGGCACCTTTTACAAGAAAAACTCTCCTCATCTCCTCCAGATCGGATGGTATCGACCTTACTCCAGCTAAGGAGTTGAAAAGAAGGTAGAACTGAGCCCCGAAGAGAGCAAGCGTAATTGCAGCTACCTCGAAGCCTCCCTCCCCCAAGGGAAGCACGATATACCTCACCAAGAAGGGCCAGAGCACGGGAATTGGGAAGGAAGCAGCTATTTCAAATATCAGCATGAACTCATTCCAGTGCTTTCCTCTACCAACGAGGAGAGATACCGGAACAGTCCAGGAGAGGGAGATCAGTAAAACCGCCAAAACCCTCCTGATGGAGTTTAGGGATGCCATAAGGACAAGATCTGGCTCCTTTATGTACTCAGACGATATCGATTCCGGTGTTATGGATAGAGCTGTTTTCACCACAGCGTAAACGATAAATGCAGTTAGAAGGAGGAAAAAAACCCTCCTGATAATTACAGCCCTGCTCCTCAAAATCCCACCAAGCCTTGCCATGAAATTCCTTAAAGGAAGCTTTGAAATATATCTGATAGCACGGAAGAATGACCTATACAGGAAAGGAGGTATTCTAACCCTTGGAATCTCAAAGAGCCTTATCCTTCTTCTCTCTCCCACTGAATACTCGTACTTGAAGTTCTCGCTCCACTCGATGAGAGGCCTCCAGATGAACAGATATGTGAAGGAGACGAGGAACATTGTCACCAGAACCGATAGAACGGCAACATCAATTCTTGGAGGGGATTCCATGAGGGATAGAGCGAGAAGGCTTCCAAGACCTGGGAGCGATATCTGAGCATTGCCCACCGATATTATCTCTGATGCATAAAGGAAGAACCATCCTCCTCCCCAGGACATCGCTGAGTTGTAGATGAGCTTCGTCATGGTGGCCGGAACCAGTATTTTCCTCACATACAGAAATCTTCCAATGTTGTATACACGTGCCATCTCCTCCACATCTCTTGGTATGAGCTTCACAGCTTCGTACACCCCAAAGGTCATGTTCCACACCTGAGAGGTGAATATGAGGAATATGGAGGAGATCTCAGCACCTATGTATGAGCCGAAGAGGTTTATGAAGAAGATTATGGCAATTGGAAAGAAGCCCAGTATAGGTATGCTCTGCAGCACATCTAGAAGAGGTATTATTATGTGCTCAGCCTTCTTATTCTTTGCAGCCAGTATCCCAATGGAAAGAGAGAAAATAAGGGAGAAAAAGTATGCAAAGGTCATTCTGAGCAGTGACAGCAGTGCATAGACTGGCAGCAAGAGGTAGGAGAGCAGAGAGGGTCACCTCTTCTCCCCTGCTTAAGAATGGATAAAAATCTTTTTGCTATTTTGCCATGGCTTTCATATAAAGAAGCATCCCTGCTACGCTCATCAGAAAGGATAGGATAGGCAGGGATATGAGCTGATCTGTTGCAGGCATTACTCCCTCTCCGAAGGATGCCCTAAGAAGGTCAGCCACAACGGAAACTGGATTGTAGTGGGATATCAGCCTTATGGATGAGAACTGACTTATTGCCCTGCTTGGGTAAAAAACCGTGCTGAAGAAGAAGAGAACGAAATAAAGAAGACTCCTTACTGTTGCCTGAACATCCATCTGCCTGGATATGGAAGAAAGTGCTATTCCAAGGCTTGACATGGAAAAAGCAAGGAGAATAAGAGAGATCAAAGCTACTGAAAATATCTCCACATTTGGAAGTCCCTCTATTGCTATTAGGAGAATGAGGAATGGAATTGCATAAACCAGCCCTCTTATAGTCCCACCCAGAGCTCTTCCGAGCAGAAGCTCATATCTTCTCATCGGAAGGGAGAGAAGATAGTGGTGCACGTCCCTCCTTATCTCCACCATCACCTCCCTGCCTATTGAGAAAGAGGAGGCGAATATTGCTATTGCAGTTATTCCAGGGGCCACGAATTTTATGTAATCCGGTATAAGTGCCCTGTTTACAACACCATTGAATATGGTCGCCATTATGAAAAGATCGCTTAAGTTCATCGCCACAAGGCCGGCAAGCCACCACCTGTACTTCCACATCCTGTTTAGATCCCTCACTGCAACCTTGATGATCTGGCTCACCTCCATCCCCCTCCTTCTACTTTTCTCTCGAACACAAGCATGCCTATCATGAAGGCAGATATGGAGAACCCGATGAGAAATGCTACTGCAGAGCCTGGAGGCTCAAAATAAGTGTATGAGAAGACATCAGGGGATAGGACATACCTTAGAAACTCAGCAAGCTGAGTTATCGGATTTGCCACCGATGGAATCCTGTAGTAAGAGGGCATGGCTGAAAGAGGATACATAGCCGTGCTAAGCCTTACAAGAATTGCATCCACAGCCCCAAAAACTATATCCGATACATCGCTCGACTTTACCAAGGAGACAAAAGTTATCACAATGCCTGATATGCCTATTGCGAAAAGGAGGGATGAGAAAAGGGAAAGAGCAATCGAGAATGGTGTAATATTTCCGAGCAGGAGGAGAACTAGGAGGAGCATTGGGATAGTGTATGCTAGAGATGAGATGGCGCATCCGACAGATCTTCCCAGCACAAACTCCCATCTTCCCATCGGGAGGGATAGAAAGTACTCAAAGAGCCCATCCTCAGCTTCTTCTAGAATTTCATAGCTTATGAAAACAGATAAGGTGAACAGAATCGAGCTGTAAACACCGACTAGATAGAACTCGTAAAACTTGGGTATTGTCACTATTCTTGACATAACCGCACCAAAAACAGCTACTTGAATGGCGAACCAAGTGAACCTCATCGCTATGAAAAACTTGTACCTCCTCGTCTTCGAGAGCTCCCTCCCTATTAAGAATAAAGCACCTCTCATCCCCTCTCCCCCGTGAAGTAGAGGAAGACATCGTCCAAGCTGGGCTCCTTCATCTTTATGTACCTTATTTTAGCCCCAAATCTTGATATCCTCTCTAGGACTGCTGGAACCAGCTCCTCCCCTCTGTTTAAGTACATTCTCAGCATGTTCTGCTCTGACAGCACAACTCTCGAAACCCCCTCTATATCGCTGAGCTGTCTCACCATCTCATCGTGAGGAGTAATGTTGAGCTGGATCTCCAGTATATCTCCTCCGGGTATGCTGTCCTTCAGCTCTGAGGGTGTGCCCAAGGAAACCAACTTTCCCTCATGCATTATTCCAATTCTATCTGATATTATATCAGCTTCATTTGTGTCGTTTGTGGCAAGCATCACAGTTGATCCGGAGTCCCTGAGCTCCTTTATCATGTCCCATATTGCATGCTTTCCAAGCACATCGACTTGGGCTGTTGGTTCATCGAATATCGCAAATTTAGGCTTCTGGACGAAAACCTTGGCCACCTCAACCCTCTTTCTGTTTCCACCGCTAAGCTGATAGAAGAACTTATTTCTCTGATCCCAGATCTCGAGCCTCTCCATCACCTCTTTAACTCTCTCCTTAAGCTCCTGTCCCCTCAAGCCACATATTCTCCCGTGCCACTCGACTATCTCTATCGGCTTATCCACCCATGTCGATTTTGGCTCCTGAAATGCTATTCCAAGCAGGCTCCTCACCTTATCAGGCTCTTTAACTACGTCATATCCCCCGATTTTAGCAGTGCCAGATGTTGGTTTTATGACAGTAGCCAGCATCAATATTGTAGTTGTCTTTCCAGCCCCATTCGGGCCCAAAAGGCCGAATATCTCCCCTTCCTCTATGCTAAAGCTCAGCCCATTAACAGCTGGGTTTCTTCCATAGTACTTTGTGATGTTCATTATCTCGACAAACGCCATCACGACAGCATTCCCCAAGCTTTAAAAAACTTTTATAATCCGGCTTATCTAAATTTAGATCTGAGATCTTCCGCATTTCGGACAGAATACCTCATCACCTATCTCAGCACCGCAGAACTTGCACTTTCTCGGTGTGAATACCCTCTCCTTCTCATATCTTCCTGCTATCCTCACGGCAACCTCCATCATCAGGGCTATTGGTATGAAGAGGGCGAAATCGGCTATGGGTCCACCATCCGGTGTTATCACTGCTGTTATTATGAAGAGAGCAGCGTACAAATATCTCCTGTTCTTCCTGACGGTATCAGTGCTCAATATGCCAAGCCTAACAAGAAGGACATATATCACAGGTATTGTGAAGGATAGGCCTGTGAACAGGACTGAGAGAAATATGAGGGAGTAGAAATCCGAGACTGATATCAGCATCTCAGCTCCAACCATGGAGAAAAATGGAAGCATCGCCCAGAGTATGAAGGGAGCTATCACAAGGTAGCCGAATACTGCACCGACAGCGAACATTGCTGAGAAGGATATAACGAAGGGATAGACCGCTCTCCTCTCATGCTCATATAGTGCTGGGTCTATGAACTTGTACACCTCATAAGCTGTTACCGGGAGGCTGCAGATGAATGCAAGGACTAGGGATGCGATGAAGTATATCTCCAAGGGATTTGAGAACTCAACCCCTATTAACTTTATCCCCTCTATCTTTACCCCTATTATGCCGCCGTTGAGAACTTGATCCTTCACTATCTGAAGGATTAGGCCCACAAGAGGTTTGTAGAACCCGGAAGGATTGAATACATCCACATCAGCTGGAAAAACTAGGAAAAGAATAGTAAAGGCTAAAAAGAAGTAAAGAGCAACCTTCAGTCTAGAGCCTAACTCTCTTACGTGGTCCCAGAACTCAAGCTCCTGCATCGAGTCACTTCTTTGCCTTCTCAGCTATTTCCTGTAGTATCTGCTCCTTCGTCTTTCCCTCTGTGCTTATGCCCAGCTCCTTCGCCATCTTTATTATCTTCTCATCTAGGTCCTCCTTTTTCTCCTCCTTCTTCGGTTCCTCCTTGGATGCCTTCTCAAACTCCCTTCTTGCCTGACCTATTGCCCTAGCGAACTCAGGAAGCTTCTGGGGACCCCATATGATCAGAGCTAGTATTATTATTGCTATTATTATGGTCTCCCAGCTGGTTATCATAAGCTGTAAACTCTGATGGAAGAATAAAAAGCTTTCGCTTTGAGAAAAATATTAAAATATTATGCTTGTAGTTACCCCGCATTATGAAGTGGACTAACAGCCTCCATTGTACTAAGGCTATGGTTACAGCGCCGCTTTTCATAGGGATATCCCTGTTTACAAATAATATATTTAACAAGTTGAATCTCTGCGATTTTATTGGAAAGATTTATATAGGTAGTACTAGAAGTACTACTTATGCAAGGGGAAATTCTGAAGGTTACCAGAAAGGGCCAAGTAACGATTCCTAAAAAATATAGGGATGCCCTAAACATAAAAGAGGGGGATATCATCTGTGCTTCTTTGGAAGGAGACAAAATAGTGCTTATGAAATCGGGAATTCCGGAACCAGGAGATCCAGTTGGTGAGGAGGAATATAGGAGGCTTATCAAGCTGTTGGAGGAGGAAAGAAAGGTATGGCGTTGATATTGGACACAAAATTCCTGATAGCACATACCTTTCCCCCTTCTGATGAGGAGAGAAGAGACATAACAAATTTCCTCTCAAGAATATCAAAGGAGAAGCTGATAATCCCCTCTATAGTTATTACAGAGTTTATAAAAGTAGCTGGAACAAGGCTGGGAGCAGAACAAGCCAGAATAAAGCTCAAGCTATGGACAGCTAGAGGAGCAGGAGTACTTTCAGTTGATGAGGAGATTGCTTTTCTCGCCGGAGAATTGGCGCTTAGGCATAAGGACATCCCGATAGCAGATGTGATAATAGGAGCAGTCGCTAAACAGCATAAAGCAGCGATAATAACGGACGATCCTCACTTCAAAATGCTTAATCTTAAGACTGTCTGGTATAAGTGACCTAATCCGATTTCAGATTGCATTCAGATCTAAGTAGACATTTTTGACACAGCTTTTTTGAGCAGTACAGCTTTTCATGGAGATAAAATGCTGTTTGAACCCATCCAGCCAGCTTTCCAAACGATTCTGAGGCAATCCATCTGATGCACTTCCTGTTAGCAGGACAGCTTGGACATCCATATTTTCTGCACATGCTTTGCTTCGGAAGCCCGAAATCCCAGAGCTCAAGCTTTCTGGCCATCGATGTAAAGTGCCTGTCCACTGGAGCTGATGTTGTGTCAGCCATTCCGAACAAAAGAAATGCATCGGCAATTTTGGGCCCGCAGTACCTGCACTTCATCATCTCAATTCTCGTGGCCCAGATATCCCTGCTGATAGCTGATGATAGACAGGGAAATGACTCGTGAAGCCTTCTCAGCTGATAACTTCCGGCTATTTTTGGGCTATTTCAGCAGCTTTAAATGGGTCATCCGTCATCTCCCACATCTTTCTGGACCATTTAACCACATTTCCATGATAGCTTGTGGACTGGGAGAGAAAAACTGGAATTAAGATATGGAGAGGATCTTGAGGATCAACAGAAAGCCCTAGCTTTGGGTACTGCTCTCTGAGCAGATCCACAAGCTAGGATAATCCTGTCTCCTCTGAGTCCAGCACCTCCATAAACCAAGCTCCGCTCCAGTATAGAGCTTCCTCGCACTCTGTCAGCAGGAATTTCCCCTCTACTTTCATCCTGCATCCTTTACATAAGTCCCATTTAATTGGTTGAAGATAGAGAGGACGAAGGATGGGTAAAGAGTTAGATCGAGATCCACAGGCTTTATCTCTATTTTCACAGGGCTCACCTTTTCCATAAGTTTTAGCTGGCCTTTGCTTTTACCACAAGTTATAAAAAGGCAAGAGGAATTCACTTGGAGATATCAGCTACTATTGCTTTGTTCACCTCAATTATGTCCCTCACTTTCACCTTTATCAAGGTCATCTCATCCCCTCCCCCTCCAACCACCTCCTCATCGGGCTTGAGCGAGGAATCGACAACAGTCTGCAGGCCATGACCGAATGGAGGAACTCCTCCAAGTGGAAATCCAGTTAAGCTCAGAATTTCATCCGCTGAGGCAAGCCTCACCTTTCCAAATATTCTGGAAAGCTTTTCCAGATCTACTTTTTTATCTCCCGGAACTATAGCAGCTATCCCCCCTTTCTCAGACACGAAGATGAGGGTCTTTATTATCGATGACTCCGGAAGGCCGGTTAGAGCGGATGTCTCCTTCACAGTTCTCACTGGACCGCTTGGTCTTATTATCTCAAATTTTATTCCATAGCTTAGCAACCTTTCCATAGGAAATTCTAAAGCCTGCTCAATTTAAGTCTCCCCCTGATTAGCTCGATGGCCAGCAAGATTGTAGCGATAACTGCAACAACTTCAGAGTAGAGGAGATTGTCCTTCTCAACCTCATGCTGCCTGATGCACAACTCATGAAGATAAGGCCCGGCTTTAATGAGATAAAAACTGCTGTATGGAAGGAGCTTCAGTGTTAAAGATGATGTTGCATTCCTAGTTAAGAGAGGCCTTTCTCCATTAAGAGCACTTTCCAGATCATAGACTTCCACTGCAAAGGAACAATTCGTACAAGTAGTTATACGAAGCTCCGTTTCTCTCTGGGGCAGAAAAACAGTCAGGTTGATCCTAAAAGGATTCTCTACACAGTCCTCGATGATTCCCGATCTCAATTGTACACCTATGATTGTGGAAAGAGATATTACCAGCAGAATAGTTAGAACTCTCGGAAACCTCAAGTTCCAACCCTCCTTGTATATAAGTAATACTCTAGCACGAGAAGGAAGAAAGACATAAGCAGCATAACACACGTGTCCCCAAGAAGCCCCAGAAAGTCCAGGTCGGTGGCCCTTAGAAATGCTCTCGGAGGAAGAAATTTCACATTAGCAAAGGCAGGACTAATAAGAGCTATTAGAGCTACCATTGTGGATAGAAGGCTCCTTTTTAAGACTGCGAAGATAGCTAATGTCAAGGACATGGACAGCATCACGGAGAGCAAGCTTAAGTAAAGGGAGATAAGCAGGGAGGCAGGGCTAATATATACCACGAACTTATGATAATATGTAGCTGAAGAGAGAAGTGCTGATAAGAGCTGGATGGACACCACAATAAAAGATATCGAGAGAATTTTTGAGAGGAGAACATCTCCTCTTCGGATGGGCTGGAGAAGAAGAAGTTCTATCTGGCCTGTCTCTATCTCAAATGCAAGAGAGGCAGCTATAAGGGAGGACGTTACTATGACAGTAGGAACATATGATGTGGAAAATGATAATATAAAGTACTTTGAGACAATAAAAGAAATGCGGGAATATACCTCCTCGCCAAGCGTTGAGAATGAGGCAGATGCCGCAACTGGTGGTGAGAAGGAAGCTATAGCCAAAAAAAGCAGTATTAGCTCTAAAATGGGGAATCTTGTGAGATTTTCAAGCTCAAATTTCATCAAGATCATGAGCTTTCTCATGCATTACACCCATATATAACCTTTCAATATCAGTAACCTTTTCCTCCGGCTGATAACCCATGTATCTTCTCATGAGATCCCCTATGTCTCCGCTGTCCAAGATCCTTCCCCTGTGTATAAATGCAGCGCTGTCCAAAAGATCCTCCACATCCCTCAGAGAGTGAGTTGCTATCACAACGGAGCATCCATCTTTAGATCGCTCCCTTAATATGCTGAGAAGCCTGATTCTGCCCAGCGGATCTAAGTTGGCCACGGGTTCATCCAGAACTAGGAGGTCTGGATTCCCTATCAAACTAATGCAAAAAGCCAGCCTACTTCTCATCCCAGCGGAATATCCCCCAATAGGGGAATCTATCCTTCTCCTCAACCCCAGAACATCGGCTAACTCAAGGGATTTGCTCAGTTCATAACCTCTCAGCCTAGTGATGAGCTCAAGTATTCTTCTCCCTGTGAGATGAGGTGGAAACGCTGGCTTCTCCGGCATAAATCCAACCTTCCTCCTCACCTTCTCCCCCTCCTCCCATGGGTCCATGCCAAGTACCTCCACCCTTCCCGATGTCTTTCTGGAGAGGCCAACTATTATCCTCATAAATGAGGTTTTTCCCGCACCATTTGGGCCAAGCAAGCCGAAGATCCCCCTCTTAATTTTCAGGGTGACGTTGTCCAGTGCAACCACTTTTCCATACTTTTTTACTAGATCTTCTGATTCTATAATATACATATGGAATCACCATACATAATATTATAAATATAATGATGAAAGGCTCCTCCGAGCTTTTCCCTTTCAGGACAATAACCTCCGTTCCATTTATATAGGCATCTCTCATGATACAGGAGACGTGCATGGTCTTATCTATGTTGGCAAATTTTGTACCGGATATGCCATAGATTCCCATAAGGCCCAAGACTCCATCATAGTAGGATACAGAGCCTAGAGCGATGCCCGTGATCCTATCGACAAAGATAGCCTCTAAATACCCTCTCTGCCATACGGGATCATACGTGTAGGATTCTATAAAGGCTATGTCACTGTATTTCCTAGTGCCTAAGGGAGTTTTTATCTCAGGAGCTTTTACATAAACTCCGGTTTGAGGATCAGGAAGGAAGTCAGGGAGTACATGTACCTCCCACTCCAGAGGGGTTCTGTCAGGAGCTCTTCCAAACTTTATCTTCTCCCCGTTTGTAAGATCAACCGGCCACCAGAAGCGGGGCGGCTCTATGCTCATATTACCATAATAAGCTTCTTCCTTCTCCAGATTGACGAATATTGTGCCATTAAATGAGACATTCCTAGGCCCCTCTGCGAATTCAACAACATCGCTACGAGAGAGAGGAGGAAACCTCTTGACATAACCGGTATACTTTTCATCATAGCTTGCGTTCACTTTCACAAAAACGTGCATACCTGTATTATTTATCTCTATTATTTTCCAATAATATATTATATGTACATTATCGTATGTAAAATCAGTCCAGTTCTTGAGTTGAACAGGATAGCCCTCCGACCAGCACTCATAGGTAGCATAGCTCCCTTCCTTGGGATATGCATACGATCTCTGGGCTACAATCAGCCCGGCATTTATTGAAAAAAGGAGGAGAAGGGAAAATAGCACTAATGGTTTCTTGGTGAGATTATGTAAGATTTCAGCTTCTGATCTCGGCATATGCAATATCTACCTCAAGAAGTACACCAGTTGAAGAGTAAATTCTAACATACTGTTTGGTATAAGCTCTATAAAGTTCCCAAAATGGTTCTGTTTCTCTACTCTTAGAAACTATATATCCACTTCCGTAAGATCCTCCACCTCCATCATGCACCCTATTGGTCAGCCAATGAGTATACGGATCTCTGCAGGCACCCACAAGTGCCCAAGCATATCCAAGATAACCGTCAGTTTCATCATAATCAGATAACCAATAGCAAGTAGTAGATAGGGGCTGTTCCTTTCCCTGAGGAGGAGAGGCCGGTACAAGCAATGTCGGTGACAAAAGCAACATTGCAATGGCGAAGATCCCAACTCTCTTGAACCACGCATCTAGTTTCTCCCTCATAAGGGCACCGATATTTTAGTAGACCTCTTATTTAAAATTATTTTGTTCTGCTTCTTCTTTTTTTCAGAATCTTTGACTTAGGGAGATGATTTTTATGAGAAAGGAGAGAA
>Ga0078972_1006644_pt1 | contig 27010 bp, 21 predicted proteins | sample YelNatPaOPGAMG01_FD_67568 | JGI IMG/M metagenome (GOLD analysis project Ga0078972, IMG submission 67568) | Hot spring thermophilic microbial communities from Obsidian Pool, Yellowstone National Park, USA - OP-RAMG-01 (SPADES assembly) (version 2) | ecosystem: Environmental > Aquatic > Thermal...
ATCTTCCTGAAGGACGTTTTCAGGGATCTTATTGGCCACGGCTATGATCGTGGCATAATCGCGTTCCTGCCATGCTTTCTTAAAGCCAGCCCGAACCGCTTCAATGCGAAATACAGTAAGCCGTCTCTGGTTGGAAGTCCGGTATTCTTCAAACTCTTTGAGCAGTGACTTTTCACGCAACTTCTCAAGATCGCTGGCTTTGTTGGGATCAGGCACATACCAGCGATCCTTTGCCTTGGCACGCAGGTGCTCATCATCTTTGGACAAGTTGCGAAGCTCTTTGAAATTGCTTGAGAGATAGCTGTGAATCTGGTTCGGCACTTCGCCATTACCGTCGTAGCAGAGGAAGTTTTGCTCGAGCAGTTCCTTGAGCTCGAGAGGCTTTTCGTGTTTCTGCCAGCCGCCGATTTCTCTGAGGAACTGCGGGTGAAGTTCCTGGAAGGTCTGCGGCTTTTTCAGGAGTTGCTGTTTAAGCCACTGGATAGCAGAAGATTCATCGGTGACGAAAAGGTCAAGCTGCAAGACTTCGCGGACGGTCATGCGTTTTCGGTCATACTCGGCTACCTGCTCGGGGAGGAAGTACATACCATCTCGTTCAGAGAATCGCTGGTCAAGGCCGGCGTAGAACTCGGCAGCGGAAAGGGGCACGGTGATTCCACGCTGAACGTGGAATGCTACCATTCGATCAAAAATGAGGTAGTTTTGCCGCTCTGCAATAAGCTCAGCCTGACCGTCTTTGGAGACGAAGATGGGGAGCTGTTTGAGGTGCGTGCGGACAAAGTCCCAGACGCCATCTTCGGTGCCCGCTTCGAGTTTAAAGTGATCTTCGAGTTCGCTAGTAGTCTTGTAACATGAAATGATTATATCCTGCTTAACAGCACCCGCTTGTGTTACTTGATTGAATGAACCCTGCTGTTTATCGAGTGTACGTACATCGGCGATGACAAAGCCTGCAGCCTGGAGCCCCTCTTGAATCGCATTCCATACTGAATTTTGGGAGTTGTGAAACTCGACAGTCATCCAGCGGCCAGGTTTCAAGACCAGGTAATATTCCTTAAAGCACTGGGTCATGAGTTTCTGGTATTCCGGCAGTCCCTTGCCCTGAACCTTGTTTTCAATAGCCTCAGGCTTGTTGTTGGTGAAGACCTTGAGCCATGCTTCCCAGAGGAAGTTGAGCTCTGAGTACATGAGGTTGCCGCCAAAGGGCGGGTCGGTGAAGATGTAGTCGATAGAGTCATTACATATCAAAGTTTGCTCAGTAGACTGAGTAAATAAATATGATCTATATTCTATTTTAACTAATGCTGAAGATAATTTATTTATCTTATTTAGATATGCATTAAAAATATTTGCTTCTGAAACCTGTGAACCAATGTATAGAGTCCCACTTAAAGGGTTATACGGAAACGAAACTCCTGGTCGATAACGATTAAGTTTTGAGATATTAACAAGTTGACTGTTAAACAAAAGTAAACTCTGAGGAATGCCCAACCTGCGCTTTATCGCCCCCAGCACCCACAAATTCCGCTTCGTATAAAAATGGTGCACATGGGTGATACCAATGCGAAGTGGCTCACCAGTTTTGTCTCCCTTTGGTATTGCGTCCGTCGGAAACCAATACGGAATCTCCAGTTGTTCAATCTTCTCAATGAGGGCAAGATCAAAAGCATCAGGTGCTTTTTCAAGCCGTTGCTTACCTGCGCTGTAATTGATGAGTACCGGTACCTGCTTTGCCTGGCGGATGGTCTGTTTAATGGCACTGTCATACTTGCTAACCCATGCCCGTTCCATGCGCCGTTTGGTGAGCATGGCGCCGCAGTGGGGACAGGGGAATTCGTCATACATTTTCCCTGCCTTTGAGTCAACCGCAGCCTCCCAGAAGACCACCTCTTGGGTGCAGTCCGGACAGACAAAGACATCGGACCACACGGTGTAGTTGATAGTTCCAAAGCGTGCAGACTGGCTGTTGACGAGGGCGCGGACTTCCTCGACACTCTTGCAAGCTCTGATCTTCTCTGCCCACTCCTGCGGGGATCCAGAACTCAGCGTTCTATACATCCAGCCGCATTCGGCTTCCACTTCTTTTAAAATGCGCTTTGCTTCACGCTCAAATGCCTGCACATCCACAGGGGTATTGTAGTTGTAGGAAATAAAGGTCGCCGCAGGCGATAAGTCATTCAGCACTGCCTGCCGCGCGCCAAGTTTTGAGAAAGGTTGCCAGACAGGTTTACCGTTTTCATCAGGCTCCTGCTTAAGGACTGTCCCATCCTTATCAACCCGATAGCCTAGCGATTCTACCTCCGCCTTATTACCGCACATCTGCGCTGCTACACCGGTCATGCCAGTCCCACAGAAGCCGTCAAATACAATATCCCCGGGCTCAGTGTAATGGAGGATATAGCGCATGATAGCCTTGTGCGGGACCTTGGTGTGGTAGGAGTGGGCATTGTAGATCGGGTCGTTCTTGCCTTCGCTCACATCTGCAGCGAAGGGTTCGCGGCTATACGGTACATTCGGGTCGTAGGGTTTACCGTAGTGTTTGATGAAATCATCAATGAATGGATTGGGACAGGCGGTGTAGTAGGGCGGATCTGAAAGCGCCAAGATATCTTCGTCTGTGCCAATGGGGAATCCTTCGATGTTCCGGAACTCGGGGTCCTTTAATTTCTCCCGCAGTATATTGAGGAAATAGTTACGCCTCTCTTCATCGCTGGAGAATGATAGTCCAAGGCAAGTTACAGGACCCGAGTTGTAGGTTGAAGAAGGTTCTGCTACAAAAAGCTCTGGATCATCGTTTTGTTCATTTTTCATGATTTTCCTCTGTATTATAAAGTCCTATAGTACTATATATGCGCTGTTTTTATAAGATGGCGCATATATTTGCGCCTAGCGCATATATTAGCGTTTTAGCTCATAAACCGCGCCTTTTAGGGTTCCGATTTGAATTATTTGGCCTTTTTCTTTGAGACGTGTTAATAATTTATACGCCTGGTCTTTGGTGATTTGACATAGCTCCATAACATCTGCCCTTCTGATAGATCCATGTTTTTCAATATAGCTGAGCACCATCTGTTCCTGTTGGATAGGCTCGAAACCAGCCTGCCTGATGTAGGCAGTCTTTTGGCCAGATGTTTTGTACACTCTGGCGCTCAATATGTAAGAACGCCCTCGACCGTTACCATGCGCTTCAACAAGCCCCGCTTCCACCAGTTTTTCGAGTGTGGCACGGGTAAGCGCCTCAGATTTTTGCGTACTTTGGGCCAGATCGGCGGTTGTAAGGCGTCGTTCTTGGCGGAGTCTGGCAAGCACAATCAGGCTATCTATGGGCATGGGAGAACCAGTTTTCTGTTCATGGGAAAGGATCATTTGCAGAAACGCGACATCGGCGTCTGCACGGGACATAAGAAGCACGACAGACGAGTCGTTCGACATGGAGTAATCCGGAGCAGGCCGGCCGTAGCGAAGCATCCCTTCAAAAATTCGATCAATACCACGGCCGGTTCGTTCCGCTAAGCCGATTCTCTTGACGATATCGGCAAGCAATGGATTTCGAGAGCGCGGCGGGACAACGAGAAGATTCTGGATTGTCACGCCCTCCACAAACCCTCCTGGGTTGGAAATAACAAGCCCGTCATCATCCAAGCGGACATGCACAGCGCCCAACCGGGCGTAATCGCGATGGACTAATGCATTGATAAATCCTTCCCGGAATGCGCGGCGGTCGAAATTCGGTATGGGTACCCGAAAGAGGTCAACCTGAATTTCCTGTTCGACAACCCGAGCTTTAAAAAGCAACTCAACTTCTTCAAAGGTCTGCAAGAGCGGCTTGTGAAAGAATTCGTTCACTCGCACATCGGTGCCTTCCAAAACCTGAAACGCAACCTCATAGGCTGGCAGATGCTGTCGAATAGCCTCTTCGCGCCCTAAGAGCAGTAAGCCGGCAACTGTCGGCCGCCGCACCCCTTCCACCGTGGTGACAAGGCCCAATGCTCCATCCAGTTCATCATCGGCAAGCGGCAACAACGACATATCGCCGCCATAACGACGAATGGCTTCGCGTAGGCGTTGTCTCTCCAGAGGGTTCAAGTCTTCTTCCGCCCTCAACGAAATGAGGGGCATCGCGGAGGGATCAATCAGACCCAGCGCAGACTGGCGCTGGATAAACTCGTGCGGATAAAATGGAACTGCTTGCGGTTTACCATCAGCCATGAGGCGGCGGCGCACCACCAGCCCATCTGTCGTAGTGACAATAGATTGGGATTTAGGCACCGTGATTGCGAGGATCTTTTTCCCGTCAATCTCGATCAATTCTGTAGATACGGAAACAGCAGGGCTGGTTCGATTGGCAATGAGCGCTTGCAATCCTATCGTATCCTGGTGGTGGGCTTGAATGCCAGAAACAGTACCATCATCCTCTACACCCAGAAGAACCAGACCGCCTTCAGTGTTGGCCATTGCAACCACGGCAGCAACGATATCGCGATCCGACAAGCCTCCCTTGGTATCGCTTTTAAATTCGATGGTAAGTGTTTCCCCATTTTTCAAGAGCGCCTTTATTTCTTGCATATCCATATTCATTCGTATCCCTTACTCCAGCACAATCCGCACCTTGCCGGGCTCCTTGCCCCTGGTCAGCGCTTCAAGGTATTCATCGAATCGCGTGCGCAACTCCGATGGCGTTATTGGTGCGCCGCCCGACAGCAAAGCCTTGCGCAAATCCTCGGTCTTGACCGAAATCAAGGCCAAATCAGTCAGAGCTTCTTGAATGGCTTTCAAAAAAGCCTGATCGATATCGTCAGGAAGCCTGCGCGCATTCAAAAAATTCTCGACTATTGCCCGTTCTTCCGTGGATAGGACTTTCTGAATGCGCTCTCTGGTCGTCGGGTCTTCAAGGTTCGTCATTAAAGTCTGCGTCCAGCTTTCAATCAGCGTATCGAGCTCATCGTCGAAACTGTCCAATAGGTTTGCTGCAGGAGCTCCAGGGGATTCTTCCCGGGGGCTGAACTTACAATGTGGGCACATCGCTGAGGCTTCCATATCTTGTTCGGTAAGCGCAAAACAGCTCTTCAAGCCAGCCAAGCGGCTCTGAAAATCCAAAAGTTGCTGGCGCGGCAACAGATCAATGGTCGAAAGATTTTGAAGGATTTTAACGCGCTCATCATTCATAAGCTTGGCTTTGCGCTTATCCTCATTGATGCCGAGACGGGCTCTGACATGCAGGGAAAGATAGTCTCGCACATAGTCTTTCTTGAGCTCTCCAAGCTTACGCTGGGTTTGCTGGAGGAATGCAACTTGGCTCCTCTGAGATGGATCGAGGATCTGGGCCAAGATATCAGTTTGCAGCGCTTTTGCCCGTTCAACCCATGGGTGGTTTGCCGAGAGTACTGCTTCCGCAGTGGAGAGATACGACACGAGAGGGCTAAGCTCGCTCGCGAGTTTCTCAAGTTCGACAACTTCTTTAAGTGCTTCGAGACTGCTGCGCTGAGCGCGGACCTGTTCAAGAGTAGAGCGGAAATTTTTTAGTTTACCAGGTGTGTTGTACGCCTGCAGAGATTCGAGGAAGGCTTTGAACTCGTCCAATTTCTCGCGCAAGGCCTTTGCGTTCTCTTCTGAGAGTATGTTCCGCCCCCAGAAGAGCAGACCTTCCTGCATTTTTCGCTGTGCTTGCACCAGCTTGTCAACGGTAGCCCTTACTGATTTTTGGAGCTCCTGGATAGGTTCATCATTGCCTTGTGTGATTAATTGCGCCATGCCCGGCGTGAGCCCAAGCAATGCAAAGAGCTCTTTAATGGCTGGAAGGTTCCAATCTCTTGGCTGTTCGAGATGCTTGAACTGGGTCAATTGTTCGATGCCGGTCGTGGCCAATTGCGGAAGGTTCCCAGCATCGAACTTTATACCAGGGATGGCAAGGACGAGCTCGCCAGCATAGATGAGCGCTGCAATGACTACTACCACCCATTCTGGCTCAAGGCGGAAACGCTCGGGCGCAAGGTAATCGATACCGAGCACGTCCTGGATCAGCTCTGATCGATTGACAACCTGGCCCTGGCCTTTCTGTTTGATTATATCAAGAATGTATGTGGCATATCTGGACTTATAAGGATCAATCCGCTCGCCGTCGAGGAGTTCCAGAGCATCGAGCACCGCGACAGCTTGCCTTGTCGCCGTACCCCTCTGCCCTGCTATGGCGCGCAGGGCGTCCTGCACTGCCTGGGTGCGGTTTGCTCCTGTAATAAGTACTGAAAAGATAGGATATTCGGGAGCCTGTTCCTGGAAGTGCTGGTCAAAGCATATCCCAGCAAGCGTGTTCACCAGGTCACGGAAAGTAATGCGATCGTGTGGTCCAACACCGGCAAGCTCACGTATGGGGCGTGTGCCCTTTGTCCATTCAATCAGCGTCTTTGAACGCCCTTGATACGTGAGCTCGAATGCATTGAGCATATTATTTTTCAGCCATTGCACAAGATCCCTCAGCGCCTGTTCTGCTTTGGCTTCGTATACCGCCTTTGCATGACCAGCCGCGGTGGATGCAAGGTCGAGGGCAGCGGCATACGCGCGGAGCTTGGTATCGAATTCCTCATCTCGGTGTTGCAGATACAAAAAGAGCTCATCTGCTTTTTTCTCATCATTGAATGGTGGCGGGTCGAATGGCTGGATAAAATAGATGTAAAAGTCCCGTGGCGGCACTGCGGTGGAGCGCTCATTCGGCGCACCAAAGAAAAGATATCCTTGGCGTGAAGCCTTGTGTTCTATCCATTCAATCTCATGCTGCCAGATCTTATAGCCAGTCACATACGTTTGGTCGGTGCATTCCATAACGCGGCGCAGTGCTTCGTAATAATAGCGGTCGAGCGTCGAAGGATCGAGGGTTTCGGCTTTCTTTTCGATGAGTGCGTCATAATCATCGGTCTTTTTCAGATCCAGGTAATACTGGCGATTATCGGGGTTGGAGGAAATGAATTGTCCGTTGACAGTCCTGTTGATTTCTCGTAGTACCGTCTCAACATGAGTGAGTAAGTCTGCTGCCGGGTCGCCCCCCATATCCGTAATCTCTGGCTGGAAAAGGCACAAACCATCGCGTAATTCCTCAGGTGTAGGTCCAATAGGAGCATAGATGTCACCCGTGGTGAGTCTATGGACCGACAAACCATGGATTATACGAAGGGCCATGGGTTTATAGGCGGGGCGGGTAAAGGCGTTTTGAATACGTGCTTCGAGCACTTGGCTGCAGTCGATAACCGCTTTGATGTCTTGATGAGATCTGAAGGATGGATTCTCGCTGAGTGTTGTCCAATAGCTGTCATAGGCAATAAGCCCAGGCTTGTCATTGGGCAGATCTTGGTCTAACAGCTTTTTCATCGCCAGCGACAAGGTCTTTAGTACCTCGCGCTTCTCTGCTGCCCTCACCAGCTCGAAAGTGTCGATGTAATCAGGATGCACAGGGAAGAGGCGCACAAACTCGTCCATGCGCTCATTCATCCGGTCATAGAACTTGGCAAACGGCGCTAGATACTCACGGATTTTTTCCTGCTGATCGACTGTTTTCTTAAGGAGGCGCTCAGCCACCACGAACTTGACATCCTTGCGCGCGATGAGCAGCTGCTCAAATCGGTCCTTTACACGGCGGATACTGTCCGCAACGAAGGAAAAACGAGAACTGTCAAAAATAGCTTCCTGGACGCCGGCGATAAAGCGGAAACGAAGATCTTTGCAGATCTCGCCGATTTCACGCAAGAAATTCAAATCGAGAATGAGTTCCTGATCCTTGCGCGAATTGAGATAGTCGAGCAGTTCGTCCACCACGAGCAAAAGACCATGATCGGGGTATGTCTGGTGGAAGGTGGTCATCATTTCTTCAAATATGCGCTTGTTGTTGGGGACTCTATCGGCTGGTGGAAAGGAAAACGAGACTCCCATGGCACTGAGGTGTTCCTGAAGTTCTAATAGAAGAATGTCGCGCAGTGACATGGTTGTAGCGCCGATCTCGGCGCGGACCACTTTGAAGCGGCCTGCTATTGTGGCCATAGTGCTCGCGACTTTTTCATTCTTCAAGCTTTCTATGAGATCAGCATTTTCAGCTACCGCAGAGATTACTGACATGAGGTGTGATTTACCAGTGCCATAATTGCCGACGACCAGCAGTCCCTTGTTGTCCATGGGCTGATCGAATTGAAGCTGAGGTACGACTACATGAATGAGTTTATCGGCCATCTCTTCGGAGATGACATAGGTGTGGACGAGCTGACGGGCTGCTTCGGTTTTATCAGCATTCAGCAGCTGCACGACCGATTCGATAGGCTCAAACTGAATCAGGTCTCTGTATTTCATTGTGTCTACCTCCTGCCTATTTTGCGTATTATTTTCATGCAATGTTATCTAAGCGTACCATTAGAAAATCATGTATGGGATAGCGTCTATATTCAGGATGATCCGGGTTTGCATACAAGAGGTGTTCTCTATCGATGGTGCCATTCCATGCAGCAACGATTGTGGTATTGCGCGAGAGGCCCTGCAAAAGGCGTAATGGGTCCTGCTGGAGAGAAGGAGCGAAGAGAACCTCAATGTTGTCCAAAAGAACTACGTTGCTTCCAGAAGCCTCTACAATCTCGGTGAGAAGCCTCGGGAGCTGTAAGACACGCTGACGTTCAGTGAGATCAAGCATACGTTTGGAAAGCTCGAGGTTGACATTGATCAGAGGAGCTTTTGTGCGCTCATGCACTGCCTGAAGTGCCGCGGTTTTGCCGGCACCAGCGGGAGCTATCAGCAATATGAGGCGATAATACAGCTGAGCAGCCTGGTCGATTTTTTCGATAATGTTGTCTGCGATTGGCTCTATCATGCGCGGTCTCCTTGAGAGCGATCCCCGTGGGGATTTGGCTCTTTTGTACCTTTACCTTCCCGAACAAGCTTGTAGATTATCGATTTAGGTATTTTCAGATAGGCTGCCAATTCTTGAATCGTAAGGACTTCGCCAATTGTTCCTTCCATCCTGTGCACCCCTCAGATCCTCGCTGCCCGTGAAACTTACCACGCCTTGTTACAAGCTTTTAGTGTACAGTTATTATCAGTTGCTGTCAAAAACAATGTATAGCTTCGGCAAAATAAAGTTGGGTCAGAAACCCTTCTTCTTCAAACCAGCTGAGGGAGTTTTTGCGCGGCCCGCATTCTTACCGCTCGAGTTTCGCGCTGCGCGTAGTTTGGCGCATGCAATGATTTACAAATTCGATTAGGATTCAGCCTTGTCTCTCATCACCTTCATAAGAAAGATGAAGTCAACAGACATCTGACTGAACAGCTGGATTGGAACGATTTAGGAGTCTTTGAAGTATGAAGACATCTCCATCAAAGACTGCCACACGCTCGCAGAACTGAAACTGGCTATATTGCGGTATAGTAAGTTTTACAACAGTCAGCGATTCCATCAATCGCTGGATTACGAAACACCAGACTCTATATATGCAAGCAGATTTCCAACCAGGGAACTCGATTTCACAGTCGGTGATAAACTGCCAGTTATTAGCTGCTTGAAATGGTACGAAGCGGGTTCTTCAGGAACCCCTACTTAAATGGGGTCAGATCAAGAATGGGGTCAGTTCAGACTAAAACTGCAAATTTATCTCCGACCGCGACACACAATGCCCGTTCTGAAGGAAGGGTTTGCAAAGTAGTAAACAGTCGTTCCCGCATTGTTCCCGTCCGATTATGTTTTTGTGCAAGGGCACAATTCGGGTGAATTATTATTCATTATACTCATCTATTCTGGCACAGAGGGGCTTCCTTTGAGCCATATAAAATGCCATTATAAAAGCATATACTACGCAAGCAAAATCGGGATGCCCAGCTTTCTTATTGCCTCAATATATTGAGAATCTAGCTCTTTCGTACTGATTATCAGACTAAACTTTTGAAGGTCTGCTATCTTATAAAGTGAAACATTGCCGAATTTCGTATGATCCGCTGCCAAAATCAAATTCTTCGAGGTCTCAAGAATACGGTGTTTGACGCCTACTTCAAAAATTGAATAGTTCATTACACCTTTTTCTATATCGATTGCATCTGCTGACATTATCGCTTTGTCAACATGAATTTGGCTGAGCATTTCTTCAGCAAAACTCTCTCCGATTGTATAAAATCCCGGCCTTACAATCCCTCCAATAACCATTGACTCAATTTTTTCATATTTTGCCAGTTCTTCAGCTATTTTTATATCAAGACATACCACTCTTAAAGATTTTTTTCTGTGCAACTGTTTCGCTATGTATAGACATGTTGTGCCCGAATCGAGCAAAATGCTTTCGTCATCTTGAATAATATCCAGTACAACATTGGCAATACGTTTTTTAAGCATCTGATTTACATGAAGCTTGAGTTCAAATTTATATTCCAGATTACCTGTCGTATTTTCCCATACTACCCCTCCATGGATTCGCTTTATAAAGGAATCACTCTCTGCAAGACCAATTATGTCCCGGCGCGCCGTAGCTTCTGAAATATTCAGATATTCACATATTTCTTTTATAGAAGCTCTTCCTCGTTCTTTTATAAAAAGCTGCATTTGCTTAATTCTTTCCACTTGGTTCATACAAACTTCCTATTAAAGGCAAATATTAAGAATTGTACTTTAGTAACTCCCGCCCTTCAATGCAATCGAATGTAAGAGCCTATGAACGTCTGTCAGCAATTTCACCCATGCTGATACAATCTAAATATAAATGTATCAAAATTTCTAAAAACAATCAAATTTTGATTGACAAAAATCAATTACAATCATAAAATGATTGAATAAGGGATAAGCAATCTAAATTTTGCTTTTCTGGCTGAATATTAGCAAATTGGGGAGTCAGATGATATGAGAGATGCAGGCCTTGGGTTTGACATTGGAACAACTTCGGTAAAAGCAACCATTTCTGATATCAATGGGGAAATTGTCTATGAGACTTCTCGCTCCCATGATCTGCTAAGCCCCCACGCAGGATATGCAGAAGAAAACCCCGCTGACTGGGTAAGAAACATATATGCCATATTGGCTGAAATCGCCAATACATTTGATACTTCCAGAATTTCAGGGATCTGTATTTCCGGCATGGTGCCAACCCTCATTCTATTAGATTCTGATGGATCCCCTCTTTACAATTCTATCCAGCAGAATGATGCAAGGGCTGTAGAAGAAATTAAAGAATGGAAAAACAAATTAGATGAAGACAAATATTTCGCTCTCACCGGAAATACGATAAATCAGCAAGTTTTATTCCCTAAAATTTCATGGATTCGCAAGCATTATCCGCAAATATGGGAAAGGACACATAGCATTCTTGGCTCTTATAACTATGCAACATATATCCTTACAGGAATGCTCAGCCTTGATGAGAATTGGGCTTTGGAAAGTGGCATGTGGTGTGTGCGGGAAAAATGCTGGGATAGTAACATACTGAATCTTGCTGAGCTTAAGGAAACTTATTTCCCTTCGGTTAAAAAATCTTTCGATGTCGTCGGGTATACAACACCAAAGATAAAAAGCATGACTGGTTTCCCCGATGGTATACCTGTAACAGCAGGGGTTGCCGATCATGTCTCTTCTGCCTTTTCTACGGGAGTGCAGGAAGAGGGAGACCTCCTTTTAAAAATCGGCGGTGCAGGCGACATTTTGTATGCAACAAAATCGCTTTCTCTAAATCGCAAGCTATTTATCGATTACCATCCCATAGAAGGCACCTATTTATTGAACGGTTGCATGGCTTCAAGCGGTTCCTTGGTTAAATGGCTTATGGAAATTATGCGCTTGCCTAATTTTGACTCGATTACCCCGAAAGCAGAACAGCTGCCCCCAGGATCAGAAGGACTTATTCTTCTACCCTATTTTCTTGGTGAAAAAACTCCTATTTTCGATACAGAAGCCCGAGGGGTGTATTTTGGACTCAATTTGAGCCATACCCAAGCCCATCTATTTCGCGCTGTCCTTGAGGCTGTTGCATTCGGTTTTGAGCATCATGTTGAAACATTGCAGGAAAGCAACCATGAAATAAAACGCATATTCTTATCAAATGGTGGCGCAAGAAGCCCTCTGTGGAAACAAATTGTCCTTGATGTCATCGGAATGCCCGGGATTTATATTCCAGATCATCCCGGCTCCAGCATGGGAGCAGCATTCATAGCTATGCATAGTACGGGAGCAGATCAGAACTGGATAGCACTGCACAATTATCTTTCAAAAGGCGAATTAATAAACTTTTCACCAGAAAATCACAGTAAATATACAAAGTACTATGATATTTATAGAAAACTATATGAAACACTTAAACCCTTATTTGCTGATCTAGCAAATATTAGAACTGAGGAGAGTAAAAATGAGAACTATTGAAGGGAAAATTGTATTTATCACTGGATCTGCATCAGGAATCGGCTTTGCCATTTCAAAACGATTAGCTCAGGATGGAGCAGTGATTGCAATGACTGACCGGGATCAGACTGCTCTTAAAGAAGCTTTTGACAAGATACAAGGAATATCACCTAAAAGCCATTTCTGGACTATGGATGTAACAAATCAAGAAGGAATTAACAAAACTGTAAAGAGCGTAATCGATACATATGGCGTTATTGATATCCTTGTGAACAATGCTGGTGTATCCACCATGAATCGATTTACCGACCTCACGGAAGATGAATGGGACCTCAACATGAATGTGAACCTGAAAGGAGTCTGGCGGGTAACAAAAGAAATCGCCCCTTTTATGATACAAAGAAAGTCTGGAAAAATTATCTGCACAGCTTCAATGGCTTCCAAGCTTGGTGCCCCATTCCTGGCACATTATTCCGCTTCGAAATTCGGTGTTCTTGGCTTTGTTCAGGCAATCGCAAAAGAGCTGGCTGAATATGGCATTACTGTAAATGCTGTCTGCCCTGGTTATGTAGCAACCAGCATGCAGGACCGAGAGGTAGTCTGGGAAGCAAAGCTTCGTGGCATCGATGACCCTGAAAAAGTTCGTCAAGAATATATCACCATGACGCCTCTCAAGCGTTTATGCATGCCTGAAGATGTTGCAAATGTTGTCAGTTTCCTTGCTTCTCCTGATGCTGATTTTATGACTGGCCAAGGCATAAATGTGACAGGTGGCGCTTGTGTACACTAATACTTTTGAACAAGGCATGCGTGCTGCAGTACTTGCTGCAGGAGAGCGGATTCGCGAACTTTTTCTTTCAAAAGATCTCGATATCCATGAAAAATCTGGTCCTGGTGACCTTGTAACTAGAGCAGATTTTGAAGCTACAGAAATCGCACTTGATCTGCTGAAAAGCTATTTCCCGGAAATCCCGGTTATTGGAGAGGAATCCGGTGGCAAGCCTACAGAAGACAAATGTTTTTATCTGGATCCTTTGGATGGAACTCTCAATTTTGTCCATGGTTATCCTAATTTTGCCGTGTCGCTCGGCCTTTGGAAAGGCACAAAGCCTCTCGCGGGCATTGTCTACAACCCCATATCAAGGAACCTGTATTTTGCTAATTTAGACCAGGGGGCATTCAAAAACGGCTCACCTATTAGATGCTCATCTAAAGCTTCATTGGAATCTTCTCTCCTTGCCACGGGCTGGCCTTATGATCTTTCAATGACTGAGCAAAATGCTCGACGAATAAAAAAACTAAGAAATCTCTCCCAGGATGTCAGGAATCTGGGTAGTGCTGCACTCTCACTATGCTATGTTGCCGAAGGTATTCTGGATGGATATTTCGAAGAAGGTCTTGACACATGGGATCTTGCAGGAGGAGCGATTATCGCACAAGAGGCTGGCGCAGTGGTTTCTGACTTCGAAGAGAATATTTTCGATCTTAAAAAAGGAGAAATCATCGCTGCTGGAAAAGGAATTCATCATATGATCGCTGAAGTAATTAGAAACGATCATTCATAAATACTTTTAAATAATAGGAGCTTTTTATGAGTTGGCTGAATGAATTGTTCCATGTAAAAAAACCTATCATTGCTATGTGTCATCTTCAGGCACTTCCTGGCGATCCCCGATATGATGCAACCAAAAGCATGGAGTGGATTATCGAGAAAGCCAGAAAAGATATGAATGCCTTGCAGAATGGAGGCGTCGATGCAATTATGTTTTCTAATGAGTTTAGCCTTCCATATCTGACAAAAGTCGAGCCCATCACAGTTGCCTGCATGGCAAGCATTATAGGTCAAATAAAAAATGAAATACGCATTCCTTTTGGTGTGAATGTTCTCTGGGATCCAGAAGCCTCCATTGATGTAGCAGTTGCAACTGGCGCATCTTTTGTACGAGAAGTATTTTCAGGCGTATATGCAAGCGATTTTGGATTATGGAATACCAATTGCGGAGAAACCGTCCGTCATCAGCATGCAATTGGTGGCTCAAAAGTCAAATTGCTTTTCAATATATTCCCAGAAGCAGCAAAATACCTGGTAGACCGCGACATAACTGAAATAGCAAAAACAACGGTATTTAACCACCAGCCCGATGCTTTATGCATTTCAGGAATCACTGCAGGTGCTGAAACCTCTCCTTCAATTCTTAGCTCTGTGAAGAAGGCAGTCCCTTATACTCCTATTTTTGTCAACACAGGAGTTAAAAAAGATAATGTCAAACAGCAACTTGCTATTGCAGATGGTGCAATTGTTGGTACCGCCTTCAAAAAGAATGGCTTATTCTTCGAAGAAGTAGATCAATCAAGAGTCGAAGAATTGATGAGTGTTGTCAGTGAATTGAGGAATATGTGATGCTATTTTTGGCCATGTATTGGTACTACTGCCGACTTCCCTTAATAATGAGGTTCCCGTATGCATGATGCTATAGAAATAATCAATTTGACCAAGAATTTTGGCAATACAATTGCAGTCAATCATGTAAATCTGAATATAAAAGAAGGGGAATTTGTTACCCTTCTTGGCCCAAGCGGATGTGGCAAAACAACATTGCTCAGAATGATTGCGAATTTTGAACACCCAGACAAAGGGACAATAAAAATATTCGGGAAAATTGCCAACAACATTCCTCCGGAAAAACGCGATATTTCTATGGTATTTCAGAATTATGCCCTGTTTCCAAATATGAATATAGAAAAAAATATTGCATTCCCCATGATGATCGCAAAAAAAGACAAAAAAGAAATCGAGCAAAAAGTAAAAGAACTCCTAGAATTAATAAAAATGGAAGGCTTGGAAAAAAGAAAAATTTCCGAGATTTCTGGCGGACAAAAACAAAGAGTAGCTCTTGCCAGAGCATTAGCAAGAGATCCGAAAGTATTGCTTTTGGATGAGCCGCTTGCTGCACTAGATGCAAAAGTAAGACTGGAGCTAAGGGTAGAAATAAAAAAAATACAACAAAAAGTTGGTGCAACAACTGTGTACGTCACCCATGATCAAGAAGAAGCTCTTTCGATATCGGACAGAATCGTTGTGATGAATAAGGGCGTAATCCAGCAAATTGGTAGCCCAACAGAGATTTATAATCATCCAGCCAATCTCTTCGTTGCTCATTTTGTCGGAATAATGAATTCCATTGACGGCCACATCTCTGAAAACGGCAAAGATATCTACTTGCTTGAAAAAACCTTTTCTTATCCGAAAGATGTTGATAGCAGCATCAAGGGAAAGGATATTGTTATTGGAATCAGACCTGAGAAATCCATTTTGAGCAATTATGAAACTGCCCTTCCTGATGAAATATGCTTCCCTGCAAAAATAATGGTCGTCAATTTCCTCGGACCGATTGTCAGAGTCGAAACCGAAATTAAGGAAAAAACATCTTTTATCGTAGATCTTAACCAAGAAGAATTCTATACGCTCGATTTGCAAAAAGCTAAATTTATCAAATTTAATGTGAATGATCTCATTCTATTAAAACGAGAGGATACTGTCCAATGAAAACCATATTCCTTGATTTAAATACTGAATATGCAAGGAGGCGATAAAGAAGAAAAACTATTCATTTAATAGCTCTAGTATGAAGCAGAGATGACCGATCAAGACATTTCTCTTGATCCTGAACACAATGTTTCAGAATTCATGAAAATCAATAATAAGGAGGGGTACCGTCTGAATTCGCGACCATTAATTTGCAGTAGCTAAATGATTTACATCTCTAATCGGACAGGAGGTTCTATTATGAAGAAAGCAATAGTTGGTATATTACTTTCACTTATTTTTATTGTGGGAACTTTTGCAGCAGACCCCACTTGGGCTCAAATTTCTAAAAATGTACCAGATGAACTTAATACTCAGTACATCCGTACCTTGTGGGAAGCTGCGATTAAAGAAGGCAAAACTATTTATTCCTATGGTATGCCAGATGTATGGGCAAATTATGGAGGCATTTTTGGAGAGTTCCAGCGAATTTTCGGAATCGAACATTCCGACATCGATATGGGCAGCTCGATCGTGCTTGCACGTATGACCGAAGAAAACGCAAGCAAGAACGACATAGCAGACCTCAAGCCTTCGCTTGCTTCTGTACTTGCTGATAAAAATCTTACTTCAGATTATAAATCTCTTAATTGGGGGACGATACCTGATAACCAGAAGGGACAAGCGCCGAACAATAGTGTATGGCAGGCCGCATACAAAGGCGTCCTCGGCTTCCTGGTAAATACCAATCTGGTTAAAAAAGTGCCAAAGAAATGGCAGGATCTTGCTGACCCTCAATACAAAGGTTTGCTTGAATATCTTGACCCGCGTGCAACTGGCACAGGAGTCAATACTATTGAAGCGGTATCGTATGCAGTAAGCCAAGATCCCTACAATTATCAGGCAGGTATTGATTTCATGAAAAAGCTGCATAGTATGGGAGTGGTCCTTTCGGTTGAACCAAAAACCCAAGTTGCCAAATTCCAGATTGGAGAAACCGGAATCCTTATCAACTTTGATTATAATCTGATGCAATGGAAGAGCGAGCTTGGCGTTCCGGCTGAAGTTGTAATCCCCGAAGATGGTACAATAGCTTCAGGCGGCGCTGTTGTTATGGCAAAAAATGCGCCGCACCCAAATACAGCAAAGCTTTTCATGGAGTTTCTTTTCTCCAAATATGGACAGAGCTTGTTCTATGAAGGCTATGTCAGCCCGATTCTTCCTGCTATTTCGGTGCCTGATAAAGTAAAAAGCAAACTGCTCGCGCCTTCCGAATACAAAAATGTAAAATTCATAGATTATAATAAGGACCAGGAGGTTACTCCAAAACTTCAGGAATATTACAACAAAGTCATCGGTGGCAAATAAAATCATTCAGGGGGGAGCAATCCCCCCTGACATGGAAGGAATCGGAAAATGTTTAACAGAAAATTCATTAGTGTTCTTATTGCGCCAATAATTATCTTCATTTTTCTTTTTGTATTATTCCCTTATATGAATATCATAATAAATAGTCTCAAATCTAACAACACAAGAAATTTTACTTTTGAAAACTGGAAAAATATTTTTGCGCTTCCACAATATTTCAATGCGGTAAAAAATTCTTTGCTTTTTGCGGCAGTTTCCACTATAGTAGCAGCATTTTTGGGTTCTATTATTGGGTGGATATCTCTGAGATTTTCGGATAGAGCCATTGACAAGCTAAAAGCAATTTTTTCAATCCCAATGACCCTTTCTGGCCTCGTAGTAGCATTTTCATTCATTGTGCTTCTGGGCAGATCTGGCATCTACAATACGCTTGTCAAATTGCTTGGTACTGATATGCTGCGCTTCAATCTCTACTCCTGGGAAGGATTACTTGTGGTGTATTCTTTTTATAATGTTCCGCTTTTTTCAATGACTATGATAAGCGTTTTTAGAAACCTTGATATCAGCCTTGTTGAAGCATCAAAAAACCTTGGCGCAAACAAATTTCAGACATGGTATTATATAATTATCCCCAATTTGGCCCCTGGTTTCATTTCGGCATTATCTTTGGTATTTGCCAGTATGATGGGTGCTTTCGGAACTGCTCTTGCTCTTACTGGATTATCAAAAATACTTCTTTCGCTTCTCATTTGGTCAACAGCCTCTGAAAGCAATTTCAATATCCCGCAAGCGAATGCAATGGCCTTGCTTCTGGCAATCATTATCTATATTTCACTCTTCTCATTTCTCAAATTGGAAAAGAAGCTTTTAGGAGACTGAATAATGAAAGCTAAAACCATAGACAGGATAATAATTATTCTCGCATTGCTTTATATTATTATTCCTTTGACGATGCTAATCGTTTATTCATTCAGCACTTTTTGGCAGGGTCTGTTGCCGAAAGGATTTACTCTGAAATGGTATTCTTTTCTCTTTAATAACCCCAAAATATTTCCTTCGCTAGTTATTTCCCTTGTAGTCGCATTCAGTGCTGTCATATTGGATATCGTTATCGTGCTCCCGGGCGCATATGCAATCAATTATATCGAAAACTCCAAATTCAAGTCCCTTTTGAAACAGATATTTTCAATACTCCCCCTGGTTTTCCCTCCACTTATAATTGGGCTGGGACTTATGCAAAGCTTTAACAAGCCGCCTTTCCAGATTTCAGGAACGATATATATCGTAATTATTGCACATGCTTTGCTCGGTTTCCCATTTATGTTCAGAAATATCGACGCATCGCTTAGAACTATCGATGAAATTACTTTATCCGAAGCAGCTGCCAGTCTCGGAGCAAGCTTTTTACAAAGAATGCGGCGTGTCATCATCCCCAATATAATGCCAGGAATACTTTCAGGCTCACTCCTTGTATTTGCAATCTCCTTCGGCGAATTCGAAGTAACCAGCATGGTAGCTGGCTTTAAAACTCGTACCCTGCCTTTGGTTCTTTTCCAGCAATTAAGAGATGATTTCCGCGCTGCAAGTGCAATGGCTGCCTTTCTTGTGTATATTTCGCTTTCTGCGTTGCTTGTTATAACCACATTGCAGAGAAAAATAGAATAGAAGGAATTCTTCAGAATGCCCGATGTATTTGCGCATATCATTTTTGCCAATATAATTGTTGAGCAGATTGATATCACGACCGATAAATGGCTGCTGAATTTTGGGTCGCAAGGCCCGGATATTCTCGGGTTCATATATCCGGATCTCTCAAACCAAATGCATTATAGATATGAAATTATGCTTAATAATCTTTCTCTTTACAATGAGCTTATTTCTTTATATTTGGGCTATCATACACATTATGCGCTTGATAATTTGCTTCATCCAATAATAAAAGCGAGTTCACCAACATTAAAAATTCATTTATTGATTGAATCATGCCTCGATCAAATTATTGCTAAAACATTTTGGAACAAAAATATTAAAGATTTAAGCATTGCTGATTATATTCCAGCTGAAATCCCAGTATATGCCGCGAATCAATTGAATGCTATTATTGATTCGACATTTTCATTTAAGCTTAAGGAAAATTTCTGGCAATCAGCATTACAACATTATTTTGATATTTATAGAAAAGCAGTCAAAGGAGAAAGCAATATAATCACATACCCAGAAAATCCATATAAAGTCCTCGATGATATTCTAGGGCAACAGGGGACAAAAATTTTGCTCGACGCTTTCGAACACGCTATAGAGACAGAATATCGAGCGCTGAAATCTGATATTCGTCACGCGCGAGCAAAACGATAAGAAAAATATCAAAAATTAGAAAAAGTAGTCATCCATTTCATGTTTACTTTTCTGCTTCTTTCACAATGATGTCCCTGATTTTATCTAAGCTGACTTTTAATTTTCTATCTGCGTTGGCCAAACCATTCACTTCTTGCTCTACATCATATAATTGAGTATAGCAATATCCACTCAAATATCCAATATTGCGAACCGCTTCAAATAGGCTCCCAAATCGCTTAAGAAACTCCTCTTCAGAATTGGCAGGATGATGATAACCCCATGATCCAGTTTTTTCATTTTTAAACGCGATTCCTCCAAATTCGGTTAATAGAACAGGCTCGCCGCGATATTGATACCCTTCTGCATAAATCATCCTGTCACTTGCTGCTGCTGACATCAGTTGTTCTTTATTCGCAAAAATCTTAGAAAGGCTATCTCCGTCGACAGCATAGAAATGAATTCCACAAATATCTGTCCTTGTTTGCTCCCATCCATCATTGCTGCTTACGAGTCTTGTTCCATCAAAGGTATGCGCTATTTCAGCCAATAGTCTTGATAATGCTTGCTGCTCTGAATTGGCGACGATGTTTCTGACTCCCCATGATTCATTGAGCGGAACCCATGTTATTATTGATGGATGATTTCGGTCTCTTTTGATAAATTCTATAAACTCTATTACAAGATTTTCTGCTTCATCTGACGAAAACTCATAAGCACTCGGCATTTCGCCCCAGACCAAAAAACCTAGCCTGTCAGCCCAATAGTAATAACGTGGATCTTCAACTTTTTGATGCTTTCGTGCCCCATTGAAGCCAAGCTGTTTCGCTAGTTCAATGTCATGAACAATAGCTTCATCTGATGGCGGAGTAAGAAGTGAATCTGGCCAATACCCTTGATCGAGTACAAGACGTTGATAAAGCGGCCTATTATTTAACAAAATCATGCCATTGCGAACAGATATTTTTCTCATTCCAAAGTAGCTCTTGACTTCGTCTTGAATCTCTCCATCTGCATGAAGGGAAAATGATATTTGATAAAGCTGAGGATTAGAAGGAGACCAAAGATGAATATCATCAACGCCATCCATTTGCTTTAGATCAATAGAAAGCGTAAATATTCTGGAAGAAATGGTTTGAGATACAGTTACAACCTTCTTATCAGAGAAACTAACGGCTGCTTCAAATTCCCCATCTATTGGGGTACTATCCAATTCTACCTCTATCGAGACTCGACTTGCATCGATATCAGGAGAAATAAAAAAATTCTCAATATAATATTCTCCGACCGCTTCCAGCCAAACTGTTTGCCAAATACCAGATGTTCTGGTATACCAGCAACGATCGCGTCCATCCTTCCAATATTGTTTGCCGCGAGGTTGCGAAAGATCATTTCTGTCTACTACCCTCACGACAAGGACATTCCCAGATTTTTTGACAAAAGGCGAAATTTCCATTGCAAATGAAACATTTCCACCTTTGTGAAAACCTACATGAGCACCATTTAGCCAAACATCGGTTTGATAGTCCACAGCTCCAAAATGAAGTATGGTTCGCTTATTATCAAAATCCTTGTTTAGATCAAATTTGCGGCGATACCAAAGGATTTCATGATCACTTTCGTCTCTGATGCCACTATTTTTTGATTGGAAACAGAAAGGGACCATAATAGATAAAGTGAAAGCATTAGTAAAATTAGGATTGAACCATCTTTCAGCAATTCCCTGATCTTTGTCATCGAAGCAAAAATCCCAAGAGCCATTTAAATTAAGCCATATCTTTCGCTCAAAATCTGGTCGCGGAAATTCACTTCTAGGTATGTTCATAGTGCAAATTCCTCATTTGTCGGGCCTTTCCCCCCGAATTTTTTAATGATATCCTGATATAATTTAGCAGCACAATTTTCTTTTCTTTCAATATTCCATAACCCAAGGTCGAGCCTGAAATCATCAATTGAACCAGGCGTAAATCGATATCTCCAGTCGACCATCTCAATGACAGGAAACCAAGTATATCCTATTACTTCAATTCCATCAGCGCGCGCTTTGCCTGTTGCTTTAATTGATTGCTTTAGCCATGTTGCCTTTTCTTCTTGACTCCCCATCCAGCTTGTCTCTGTTATCATGAGAGGACGCTCATACCGGGAACTCATGAATCGCATAAGTTCTAAAAGCTCATTGGTGCCGCCCAGATAATTTTGAACATTAAGTGTGCCATTAGCGCTATAGGAGTATTTCTTATAGCTCCATTGTGGGTAATAATTTATGCCAATTACATCGATACATGCCTGCGCTTCTGAAATTTCACGTATGATTTTTTCTGTAACACCATTTTGAAGAAGCCAGGGGAAAAGAATATGAAATTCATTCACTTTTCCCGAAAGTAGATCCCAATAGAGAAGCTGTCGAGCGTTTTCAAATTTTGCTAATTCTGCGACATCTGGGGCTAAAGGAATAGTGCCTCCAGCGACTTCGACATGAATACTTTCAACTCCATAGGATTTGAATATTTTACTTGCTTTAGCAACACCTTTCACAATCCCAATCATTACTGCAACAAAACCTGTATCGCCCGGAATTGCTGGTGGCCAATCGTCAATTTTGCTACTCCATTCTGCTGCAGTAAAGGGCTCATTACACGGAGTTGCTGCTTTTATTATCGAGCCATAACGTTCAAAAACCCTTTCAATATATTCTGCAACATATTCTGGATAATCCGGATTCACAAAAGAACCTTCAAGCCAAGTCGGAGTGCCATAGTGAACAAAATCGACAATAGGAGAAAGCTGATTAGAGTGAAAAAAATTAAACACATCGTCTAGCCAAGACCAATCAAAAATACCTTTTTTTGGATTTACACGATACCAAGGAATGCCCCAGCGTAGCCACTTCAAACCAAGGCTAGCAATATTTGACAGATCTTTTTCCCAATTCTGATAATGCCCAGTCAATTCATATTCATCAAGCGTTTTGCCGGTAACGCTATTAGGTGAAATAATAAATGTGTCTTCAATTCCTGCACACCATCGAAAATCAATGCTGCTCATATTGCTATCCTTTCATTCCTGTTAATGCTATTCCTCTTGTGAATGTTTTCTGTGCAGCAAGGAACAAAGCTAATATAGGAAGTATGGACAACACGGCTCCAGCTAATATTGGACCATGCTCCATAACGTGTTCTCCCATAAATAGCGATAAACCTACCGAAAGAGTTCTCATTTCAAGTCGATTTGTTATCAAGAGCGGCCACAAAAAATCATTCCAATTATACATAAAATGAAATACTGCCAAAGTTGTAATGCTCATTTTTACTAGTGGCATTGCGATGCGCCTATAGATAGCAAATTCTCTTAATCCATCTATTCTTCCTGCATCAAGGAGATCATTTGGAACAGCCAAAAAAGCTTGTCGCATAAGATAAATGCCAAATGCATTTGTCAAACGTGGGAGCATCAAGCCCCAAAAGGTATCAAGCATATGTAGTCTGTAGATTATGAGATAAAGAGGTATCATCGTAATCTGGAAAGGGACCATTAAAGTTATAAGCACAATCACAAATGCTGGTGTCCGGAAACGAAAGTTCATTTTAGCGAATGCGTAGCCAGCCATAGAGTCAAAAAGCAAAGAAAAAATAGTGACCCCTAGTGCAAATACAATAGAATTTAAGAAAAATCTAAAATAAGGAATTGCAGTAAAAATCTTTGAATATTGTTCAAAAGTTATCTGAGCCGGAAAGAATTGTTCTGGATGTCCCATAATAAGTGATTCTGGCTTTAAAGACGAAAAGAGCATCCAAGCAAAAGGCAAAAGTACAATTATTGAAATAAACGCAACTATTATCGATACAGGCAGCAATATTAAACTCTTGCGGATCATGATGCAAAACCTCTTTCCTTCTCAGCGCGCATATAAGAACGAAGCTGAAACAGACTGAATGCCAGAATAAGAATAAAAAGCAAAAATGCAATTGCTGAAGCATATCCCATATCAAAGATATTGAAGCCTTGATAATAGATATATTGAACAAGGACTTCAGTTTTGAACATTGGCCCGCCTTTTGTCATTACATATACCTGATCAAATACTTGAAAAGAGCTGATCATATTTGTTAGAAGCACAAAAGATAGATTGGGAAGAAGCAAAGGGAGCGTAATAGAAAAAAATTGCTTAATGGAACCTGCCCCATCAATGGAAGCCGCTTCATAATAATCAGATGGAATTGCTTTTAATCCAGCAAGCAAAATTACCATGTTAAAACCGACCCAACGCCAAAGGCTAATAGCTATTATTGTCGGCATTGCCAATTTTAAATCGCGCAATGGATCTACAGTTTTAAAACCAATATGTTTTAAAAATATACTTACAAATCCGATATCGCCATCAAGCAAGAATCTCCAAACAATGGCAACAATAGCCATCGATGTAATTGCTGGCAAAAAAAAGATTATTTGAAAAGAATGAGCACCGGGAATCTCAGCATTCAGCATTAAAGCCAGGAAAAGTGACAATATGATGAGTAATGGCACAAATACAGCTGCAAAATAGATGGTATTGCCAAGCGCATTCCAGAAGCGTTCATCAGAGAAGACTCTTAGATAATTACCGATTCCAACAAAGTATTTTGTATTTTTCAAAAGATTCCAATTATAAAAACTCAATATAAATGAATTGATAATAGGGTAAATTACAAAAACCAGGAGGATAATTATTGAAGGGGTAACCATCAGAAAGCCAGCTCGACGTTTTGTTCGTTCAAGAGAATATAAAGGGCGCTTGATCGACATCGTATTGCCTCATAAGAAGGGGCAGGCATTATGCCGCCCCTTCTGCATCGGTATATTACTTTTCCGAAAGAAGCTTTGTAAGTTGCGTATCTGCTTTTTTCATGGCAGATTCAACAGTTTCCATGTTCCTGAAAACAGACTCATAAAGCGGCACAAGAATTTCTTCTTCTATTCTGCCAGCTTTTGTCTGAGCTGGTAGATATGATTTTGCATATGCTCCAGCTTTCAAAAAATAGGAAAGATCTTTATTCTTGGCCAGATCTGGATCATTACCCATATCTAGTCGAGTTGGCGGGAAAGCAACGGTCATTGCCCAATATTTCTGAGATGCAAGACTGTTCCAATATTCTAGGAATTTCCAGGCAGACTCTTTTTGTTTTGAATCCTTGGAAATAACTAATACTGTATCGCCGCTCCATGTAATTCTTCCAGCAGGACCTGCTGGCACTTCTGCGATACCAAGATTGATACCTGCCCCACGGAAACCATTGATCGCCCACGGGCCGTTCCACTCAATAGAAGCTTTCCCCGCTGCAAATAAATTATCTGCCTCTTGTCCGGTAAGCCCAACAGGAGATACTTTATCCTTTACGAAAGCATTCTGAAGGAACTTCATAGCTTCTATAGCTTTTGGATCTGAAAGTCCGCTTTTTCCATCTGCAGTTACGATATCTGCACCATGATTCCAAATAAATACAGGAATCATCGGAACTGTAGCTTTAATACCAATTGCCTGTGGATATTGAATAACATTGCCAGCTGCATCAACTTTGAGCAATTTCTTCCATGCTGCACTCAGTTCGGTGAGCGTCTTGGGCGGATTCTCAGGATCCAATCCTGCAGCTTTAAAATGGTCTTTATTATAATACATGACCATGCTTGCAAATGCCATCGGCACTGCATACAGCTTTCCCTTATATGTTCCTGCCTGCATCAAGCCTGGCACAAGTACATCGCGCTTAAGGGATGAATTCTTGAAATAATCATCGAGCGCTTCAAGTTTGCCTGCCGCAGCATATTCTGGTACTCGACCTGCAGAAAATCCAATGATGTCCGGACCATTCCCTGCGATCAATGCAGGGAGCAGCTTCTGATAGAGCGAATCCCATGGCATGATTTCCATTTTGATTTTTACATCTGCATTGGATTCATTAAACTTGGCTACCAGATTCTCGACTGCAGGTCTATCTGGTCCAGTATAACCGTTCCAGAATAGAACTTCTTTAGGTTTGCCTTGAGCACCCACTGATCCAAGCATGCACAATACCAGAAAGGCAACAACCGCTAACCGAATAATACGTCTCATAGAGACCTCCTTGTTATGTATCATATAAAAATGATACATATATTTTAATATTATATTAACATGGCATATTCAGGCTGTCAAGAAAATTTTGATACATTGATAAATATATCAATTTTTAATAATATTAAGTTCGTTTTATGGTTGACAAAAATACTAAAATCTTTTAATATCAAACATATTTGATATTTTATCAGAGGCCTTTATGAAAACGACAATCATATTATTGAATATTAATGAGGCAATTGATATTATAAGAGCTCTGAATTCGCCACTTAGAAGAAAGATGCTTTCTCTTCTAAGTACTAGGCAATTGAATATAAATCAAATCGCTGAAGAATTAAGTATTCCCCAATCCACTTGTGCTGTAAATATACAAATTCTAGAAAAAGCGAAGTTAATTCGAAGCGAATCAGTTCCAGCCTCAAAAGGTGCACAAAAAATCTGTACGGCTGACCTTGAAGAAGTGGTAATTATGCTAAAACAAGAGAATACATCTGCAAATGATAAAATTATAGAAACGGAAATGCCTATAGGCCTTTATACAGATTTTAGTGTTTCACCACCATGTGGCCTTGTTTCTGCTGAGAAAATTATTGGTTATTATGATCAAATTTCTTCATTTATGAACCCGCAGCGTGCAGCAGCGTCTCTGATCTGGTTTTCTAAAGGCTACTTAACATATCGATTCCCCAGAAATTTCTCTTCTTCAAAGAAAATTGATAATATATCGGTTACTCTCGAGATATGTTCAGAATTTCCTGGATATAAAAATGATTGGCCATCTGATATCACATTATGGATAAATGATATAGAAATCGGTACATGGACATCACCTGGTGATATGGGAGGGCAATTCGGGCGATTTACTCCTCGGTGGTGGGATTTAAAAAACACTCAATATGGATTTTTAAAAACATGGAAAGTAACTAAAAATGCCTCATTCATCGATGGAGAAAAATGTTCAAAAATAACATTGGATGATATAGCCATAAACACATGCGACTCATTCATTGTAAAAATCGGAGTGAAAGAAGATGCAAAAAACCTTGGAGGACTGAATATTTTTGGAAGAAATTTCGGCAATTACAATAAAGATATTATTTTTAAAGTAGAATTCGAATAACAAATTTTTGAGTGTTTTCAAACCCCATATAGAAAGCCCATTAGTCATTGCATCAAATCTAAAAAACTGACCACGCTTCGCAGAAAAACAAATAGCGGAAATGCTCTTGCTGCCAAGTAAATAGCCGGTCAGATTTGTCTTTTGTCTCCCCCCACCCCCCCCATCAACTCAACAAATCCCTGTCTTCGGCGTATTCTGCGCCGCGAGGCTGCTTGAAAAGCTGCACAACGACCG
>Ga0078972_1006645_pt1 | contig 27009 bp, 18 predicted proteins | sample YelNatPaOPGAMG01_FD_67568 | JGI IMG/M metagenome (GOLD analysis project Ga0078972, IMG submission 67568) | Hot spring thermophilic microbial communities from Obsidian Pool, Yellowstone National Park, USA - OP-RAMG-01 (SPADES assembly) (version 2) | ecosystem: Environmental > Aquatic > Thermal...
TTACAAAGTCTGTGGTAACTCTGGATGGCTCTAAGTCCTACGACCCAAACGGCGATACTATCACATACAACTGGTACTTCATCTCCAGACCCTCAGGGAGTAAGGCAACTCTCACTGATGCAGATAAGGTAAATCCAAAGTTCACCGCAGATTTAGATGGTAGTTATGTAATAGCACTCGTCGTAAGTGATGGTGAGTTAGAGAGTGATATGGATACAGTTACCGTCACCGCCACCACTGGTAATGCAAAGCCTGTCGCAGATGCCGGAAGAGACCAGATCGTCATTACAAAGTCTGTGGTAACTCTGGATGGCTCTAAGTCCTACGACCCAAACGGCGATACTATCACATACAACTGGTACTTCATCTCCAGACCCTCAGGGAGTAAGGCAACTCTCACTGATGCTGATAAGGTAAATCCAAAGTTCACAGCGGATATAGATGGGAGTTATGTAATAGCATTAGTTGTCAGTGATGGTGAGTTAGAGAGTGATATGGATACAATTACTGTCACCGCCACCACTGGTAATGCAAAACCTGTCGCAGATGCCGGTCAGGATATTATGGTTTACCCACCTTACGGTATAGTCAAACTCGATGGCTCCAGAAGTTATGACCCGAATGGAGATACTATAACCTATTCCTGGGCATTTATTTCCGTCCCCGCGGGTAGTAAAGTGGTGCTCAGTGACAGCAATACTGTATCTCCATCCTTTACCCCGGACAGACCGGGAGATTATGTAATCAGGCTCATCGTAAGTGATGGGAATCTATGGAGCGATCCAGATACAGTAATAGTTAAGGCAATTCAGGGCAATTCAAAACCTGTGGCATTACTGAAGGTCGATCCTGATGTGGCAAGAATCAATTACTATGTCGAATTCGACGGGAGTGGCTCTTATGACAGAGACGGTTACATAGTTTCGTATCGGTTCGATATATACAATTCATCAAACCAGCTAATTGGTACAATTGGTCCCGATTCAAAGCCGCAGGTCTTTTACAAATTTACAAACTCTGATACTTATACAATCGCCCTAACAGTGAAGGATAATGATGGAGACACCTCAATAGATTACAAACAGGTCATTATTACAGGCAATCAGAAGCCTGTGGCACAACTTAGTGTCTCAGACTATGCCCCAATAAATGAACCCGTAATTATAGACGCCTCAAAATCCTCTGATACGGATGGATATATTGTATCTTATGAATTCACATTCAGCGATGGGGGGACGATAACCCAGTCGGACGCAAAGGTATTCCACTCCTTTGTCTTATCAGGGAATCAGAGCATCACTCTGAGGGTGAGGGACAATGATGGTCTCTGGAGTGATCCGGTCAAAGCCCCAATCTACATAATACCCAATAAATCCCCCGTTGCCTCCTTCAATGGACCATCAGAAGGGTTGATAAATCAATATTTAGAATTTGATGCCTCGCCCTCTTACGATGAGGATGGCTATATTGCATCATACAAATGGAGTGTAAGAAATCTGCCAGCTGGTGCCTTTGTTGATATCGGGAGTAACTGGTTCTTGAGTTATAGTTTTACCTCCACTGGAGATTACGAACTCAAACTGACTGTAACCGATAATAAGGGTAGTTCATCATCTGTCTCAAGATACCTCAAGATATACAATATGGCACAGAAATACAGAGGACCAACAGCTCGATTCTTTATAAATCCAAGCCCATCTACGCCGAATTATGATATCAAGTTTGATGCAACATCTTCTGATTCGGGAGATGGAACCATTGTTGGATATCACTGGGACTTTGGAGATGCAACCAACGGAGATGGCGTCATTGTCTTCCATCAATATCAGAATGAAGGGACATATCTGGTCTCTCTAACAGTCACCTCAGCATTCCCGGATGGGTCCTCATCCTCCAATACTATGACTCAGGAGATACTAATTGAATCAAAAAATTTAGAGATATCATCTCTCACACCAAACTATGGGCCTCTCGGCGGAGGAACACTTGTTACAATGAGGGGGAGGGGATTTACAGAATGGATGAACATTACAGTCGGCGGAGTACCTGTAGTCGGGCTCAACTACTATGATCCAACCACTGTTACATTCTATACCCCTCAAAACAGCTCCTATGGCCCTAAGGATGTTGTGGTATCCTCTGGAGGAAACACAGCAGTCCTTATCGGTGGATTCACCTATATAGAGCCTCAGTCGGGTGCCTCTGAATACTGCTGGAATGATTCTGCCTCTATGACAAGTCTGGGATTCTTCCCGGGGGACGATGAGATAACCATTCCATTACAACTGCCATTTGATTTCACATTCTTTGGAGTAAAATATGGGAGCGGATCAAACCTATATATCTCTCCAAATGGATATGCCTCTTTTTGCGTAAGCCAGTCCTATAATATCACATACCCGATCCCCGATAACAACAATCCACCCTGCTCAATTATGCCATTCTTTATGGATATGAGAATAGGGCTTGGAGGTGGAATATTCTTCAGAACATCGGGGAGTGCCCCAAATAGAGCCCTTACTATCAGGTGGGTCAATATGGAGTCTGTCTCTGGCTCTGGCAAATTCAACTTCGAGGCTACCCTGTATGAATCATCAGGTAATATCTCGTTCCAGTATCTCAACTCCTATGACGGCTCACAGTTCTCACTTGCAAACGGAAGCCAGGCTACAGTTGGTCTGCAGGGACCATCGGGCATTATCGGTGTACAGGCATCCAGAGATACCCCTGTTGAAGGGTATGCCCCGGGCGGAAGGGTATGGGCATTCTATCCTATGGGAAACAGCTACACCATCCTCACAGATCTCAACTTCACACAATTTAAGACATATCCTTACTCCAATTCCTCGGCCCCTTCGAGTACAAATATTACAATAGACCTGACAGAGCGAATTGATTCCACCACTGTAAATTCATCGACTGTCTCTCTACAGGATTTAACCTATGGCACACCTTTAAACTGTGCCATCTCAAGTGCATATGACCTCATCAGAATAGGGGATGGTACATCCTGTCTGTTTGGAGGACACGACTATAAGACGACTATTACGACCGGAATAAAGAGCATAACAGGGAGTAACTTCACAGCCAATCCCCTTGAGACTGATTGTGGCGGTGGTGCTGCCTCTACCAACTTTACCTTTAATTTCCATGCAGAATTCTCCCGATACCCCGATGCAAACGAGTTCCCCGCTGGCACAAACTTAAGGGAAGTGACATTTACGAGTGACAATCAATATGTATTTGTAAGTGATTATGCAAATAACCTGCTATGGAAGGTAGACCCAAATACTGGAAGGCTACTCGGAAAGGCCCCTGTGAATGATGGCCCGAGAGGTATTACATCTAAAAGGATAAGCGGAAGGGAATGGGTCTTTGTAGTAGCTAGCAGTAATAATAAATTCTACATCGTGGATCCTGTTACCCTCAATTCATCCTCTGTAAATGTCCCCGCTGCCTGTACTAATCCCCTTGGACTGGCATCAAACCCATCGAACAACTACCTCATAATGACCTGTAATAGTAGCAATAATATATACAGGGTGGATGTTAGTAACCCCAATAGTCCCGTATTTGCCCAGGTTCAACTTACATCTGTAAATGATTGTTTAAGTGGTAGTGTAACCTGTCAATCACCTATGCACCCTGTTATGAGTTCAAATGGTAATTATGCCTTCGTCCCCTGCTTCACTACAAATAGGGTAATCAATATAGATGTAACGGGTGTAATAGGTGTTAATTCACCCGATTGGGGTTGTCAGAGGAGTCAGCAAATCGGGACTGTTTATGATGTAACTGTTGATAGCTCCAATAGTAAGGTGTTTGTCACCTCCACATCTAACAATCGTGTGTATGATCTCGATTTCTCAAACCTGAATATTAATACTTCCAGATCCTTTGCGGGAGGAAGCACACCATCTGGAATTACAATGTCCCATCCCTCAAATCCTGCCTTTGGTGAAAGGGTCCTTGTGATCCTGAGGGGGAGTGATATGCTATACATCCTGAATCCAATGGATATAAATAGCGGGGATATCTTTTACAACCTTGGGGATGGAACAAATCCAGGGGATATAGCAGCCTCGACAGATCCTCAGAGATTCAGAGTGGTCATCTCAAGTACAGGATTTGGAACGCTTTTGAGATTCCAGTAAGAAGGGAGGTAGGAGATGAAGAAAATTATAACTTTTATGCTTTCTTTATTGCTGATATATATCCTGTTTGCAGTTCCTGTCTTTGCTCAGAAGAAGGGGGAAAAGTCGCCCCCTCCACCAAAACAGGAGAATAAGGAGGAGATAAAGGACCTTCCACCCCTCGTGCCACTTACACCAGCACAACCATCAAAGGAGAAGAAAGGAGAGGAGAAGAAGGAAGAGTCCAAAGGGTACAAGGTCATCGATGCATATAAGGCAGAACCAAAGGCAAGCATCACATCACAGGCTCAAGCCGAAAAGGTTACATCTGATGTAGAGAAAAAACTGATTGTCTCATCTATGCTCTCTTTCTATTATGACAACAATGTACTCCTCTTCTCCACTCAGGAGATGGTGAACTTCTCTCATAACGAATGGAATCCAAACCTGATATTAGGCGGTACATCTGCCTACAAAATCAAGGGGTATGTAGATTTTGCCACCTCTCCCTCTCTTATGTTTAAATACAACAAATCTATCTTCAGCTTAAAACCTGCCCAGATGACTCTCTATGCCGAAGGTTCATTCTATCTACAGAATCAGATATTGAATAGGGGTACATTTGGTCTCGGAATAAATTATCCGCTATCTGACAATCTCTCACTGAAGTTGAGTGGATTTTATCAGCCTGAGAGGTATTACAGGGAGCTGGTATACCCTGAACCTTACCTCAATCCATATTCTACATACACCTATGAGACAGCAAGATATCAGACTATACTTATCCCACTTACATTAAAATATACCATCAGTGAAAGAGTCACAACAGAGTTTGGATATGAACTATTAAGTAGAAGGTTCAACCGGTTGTTTAATAACAATAACCTGTTTTATCAGGGACTCAAGGTCTCGGGTGAATTTATACCACTGAAGGATATGTATCTCGGTGTTACAGTGGGTGGCGGATATGCCACCGCCAATGGAGATGATCCCTCTACCAGTTATCTGGAGTCAGACCCATCACATTTGAGAATTGAGCCAGGACTCTACATCTCATATAATGGACTTGATAAAATATCCCTTGGTATCGAGACCTTCACTATGTTCAATATATTCAAAACACAGGTAGAAGAAGACCTTCAGTATTATAATAGGAAGGATTATCTTACAAGCACATATCTCTGGTTTGGATACGAGATACTGAAAGACCTATCAATAATTGCCAGTTATAATTTTGCTTACAACAGCTCAAACTTCGACAGAAAGGGTATTAGCGCAAATGGTGTTTCAGACTTTGAGCATCAGTTAATAATGCTTTCAATATATTATGGGGATAGATTCAATATTCCTGACATATCCCGATTTAGAACTGTCTCAACTGGATTCTGAACTATCTACTGTCCCTGTTTTTATATTGCACCCGAGTCTCTATCTATATATAGAAGAACGAATATAAAAGCTGCCCTTATACTACGATAAAGACCTATATCATTTAAAGTCCCTCTTATCAAATATGAGGATAGAGAAGATTAATATCATCCCTGAATAAAAGAGGGCATAGGCGGTAACCCAGACAATGTAATTCAGGTCGGCGGTGATCTGATAGACGATATTGGACTTCAGATTCAACAGTTCAAGGTCAGGCAATGTATAGTAGAAAAATTGTATCAAAGACTTGAATAGTTCGCTCTCAGACTTCTCAGACCAGAACTTCAGGTCTGATAGAAGGTGCCCAATAAACCAGAGGGTAATGGAGAATGCCGCACTCATAATCGGGGTGGAGAAGGTGGAAAAGAATATGGCAATGGCTGAGATTATCATAAATTCGAGAATCAACATATAAAATGCCTGAAATATCCCTTTGAAAGGGACATCATAGACGACATAAAATTTCAATATTATCAGAAGAATTATAAGCATCAATACAACATTTACTACTATTGTCAGAAGCAACCCGAGATATTTGCTAAGGATGAACTCATATCTCTTTATGGGTTTTGAGACGATGGTATACACAGTCTTCCTGTCTATCTCACGGGCGACGAGATTTATCCCGAGGAATATTGCCATCATATTTCCAAAGAGGGATATAGCCCCCATCCCTATATCCACGGTTATCTTTGCCCACTGCCCAATAGTCAGCTGGACAAGTGCCATTGTGCTGATAATTATAAGAACCGAAAAGAGCAGGACACCAATAAGTATCTTATTTCTGATGCTCTCCTTGAATGTATTGAGTGCGATTGTTATAAATCTCATATCAGGAGTTGATCTCCTTTATAAATAGGTCTTCAAGAGTCTTTCGCTTCGGGACTATAGATACAATCTCACCCCTGTAATCCCTGATTATGTCAACTACCCTGGAGATGTCTGACTTCTTGACAATAAGATAACTCGTGTCTTCCATCTCTTTGATCAAAAGACCAATCTTTCTGAGTTCATCCTTCAGGGTCTTATCAGATGTCCTGAAGACTATCTCCACCTCGTTGTAGTCAATGGTGAGTAATTCGTTCAAGGACGCCTCTCTGCGTATTTCTCCTTTTATAATTATGGCCACCTTATCACATATCATCTCCACATCAGAGAGTATGTGAGTCGAGAAGAATACAGTCTTCCCGCTCTTCTTTAGCGCCAGGATCAGATCCCTTATCTCCCTCCTGCCTATCGGGTCAAGCCCGGACATAGGCTCATCCAGGATCAAGAACTTTGGGTCATTTATAAGAGCCTGGGCAAGGCCTATCCTCTGAAGCATCCCCTTTGAGAACTTGCGCAACTGGAGAGACTCCTTACCGCTCAATCCAACCATCTCAAGTAACATAGGAATCCTCTTCTTGAGTTCAGAAGCAGGTATTCCAAAGAGACTCCCGTAGAACTTCATAAACTCATAGGCCGTTAGATATTCATAGAAGTATGGCTGCTCAGGTGCATAGCCAATAAACCTTCTGGTACTTATATCCCTGTAATCCTTCCCCAGAATAGAGATACTCCCTGAATCGGGGAATATGAGCCCCAGGATTGTCTTGATAGTCGTAGTCTTCCCTGCCCCGTTCGGTCCCAAAAACCCATATATCTCATTTTCTCTAACTGTAAGGGAGACATTCAAGAGAGCCTGAGTCTTCTTCAGCCAGAAGCCTGTTCTAAAACTCTTTGACAGATTCCTTATTTCAAGAACAGGTTCCATTTCACCAGCCACTCAGAATAAGACTATACCTTATTCTTAAGTGTAAAAGATTTCTTGTGAAGGAAAAATGAGGGATATTTCATATCACAACTTTGCTGCAAGTTTATTATTTGCCTCTCTCAATCTCTTACTCATTACCCTCGCTATATTGATAACAACCATTGTGAATCCATTTCGATAAATCTTGGCAAATGAGTGCAGATTTTCAGATGTCAAAAGTAGCGCCTTTACATCGGTCTTTGCCCTGGCAGTGGCTGACCTCATCTCCTTGTCGATCAAAGACATCTCACCAAAGAAATCCCCTGCCTTGAGTATGGCAATTGGTTTTAATTTGCCCTCTGAATCCTTCCGCAATATCTCTACCTCGCCCTCTGTTATGACATATAGAGAATTACCCGGTTCACCCTCATAGAATATTATATCACCAGGTTTATATTCCTTCATCTGAGAGATGTCCGCAAGATACTCAAACTCTTCAGGCAAAAGATTCTCAAAAAGAACAGACTTTTGCAGGATTTCTAACTTTTCCATCAATCTCCTCCTGAGAAGAAGTCATAATTACCCCTGTTGATTTATGCCCTTTCTTCCCTTTGTAAAAAAATCATCCAGCCTCGTATCCTCCTCCTCCCTGATCCTCTTCTCGCCAGGGAGTGGCTCAATGAATGTCACCCCTTTTGACCTGTCCACCTGATATACATTCAACGCCCTGATCTCTATATTGTAGTTATCAAGGTCAGTTATCAGGGGGACACAGTATATAAATTGAGAGTTCTCTTTCTGCTGCCAGTACAAAAATTCATCCTCGGCGATACAATCAAATCTCTCCCTTGCCAGCCTCAAGAGTTCCTGGACATACTTTTCTGCCTGTTCCTTCTCTGACTTCTTCTGTTCGATCTCCGCCCTTATATCACTTGCCCTTTTACTGTCATAATTGCTCTCCTTCAGGAGCTGCTCCGCCTCCCTTTTGAACTTCTTTGCCTTCATCTGAGCCTCTGCCACCTTCAGGTTATACTCTATAGATATACCCCATATCATCTCCACATCTTCCCATAACTTCTTCTTCCTTGCAGCCTCTCTCTCATACTGTTCGCTGACCTTCGCAAACTCCTTGCTGACAGACTCGAGGGCCTGTTCCTTACTCTTAAGAGCAGTCCTGAGGTTCATAACCTCCTGTCTATCAGAGGCAGATTCAAGCCGCTTCCTGAGAGTCTCTATATCCTGCTTTAAGACCTCTACTTCGTGGTCGAGGGCACCCACCCTGAACCACAGCTCCGAAACCTCCACCCTCTTGCTCTCAAACTTCGCAACCGCCTCATAGGACTTATTATCCATATCGCTCGCCTCTGCAAGCCATTTAGCCGCCAGTGCCTCCATCTGAGAGCTGTCCTCTATCCTATCAAGGGCCCTCTTCTGAATGAGATTAGCTCTGAATGTGTGGAGGTTTTCATTTGCCATCATCTCGTCGATGCTTGATTCGAGATGGGATATCTCTACCTTCTTCTCATTGTACTTAGACCACCACTCCTTGAATTCATCAGACTCGAGTAAATTTCTCAATTCCTTTAAATACTTTGCCTTCATATCAGGTCTTCACAAACACAAACGGGACGGAGACGGTAACCGACCCCTCATCAGGTTTTGGGAATATCCATCTCCTGATCCTGCTCAGGATACAATCGGCGACATCGGGATTACCCATCGTATCCGATTCTATCCTGACATCAGACACCTTCCCATCCTCTCCAATAGTGAATCTCACAACTATCTTACCCTGTAAATTCGGGTTTTTCCTCAACTCTCTCTCGTAGCAATCCTGAAGGGCCTTTTGCTTGCTCTTTATGATGGCATTGATCTTCGCCTGGTCCATCTTCCCATCTACCTCGGCGTTTATACCTGTAATCTTTCCAGAGATAGAGGCAGTCTTGATCTTCTCTCCTGTACCACCCCCGACCTGCCCAACCTCAGCCTTCTGGGCAAGGTCTCCAATTGATGCGGGCCCACCTGAACCACCAGCACCAAGCCTTGTACCCTGCCCCTCCTCTGTTGCAACACCGATACTCCCTATCTGATTTAAGGCCTCCTCCAATCCCCCTCCTCTTCCCCCGCCCTTGAGTACATCAGCTAGGGCAGAATCCCCCTCCCCATCAGAAAGGGACCCTATGACCTTCAATATACCGGTCCCCATAACTTTGTTCTTGACCTCCTCTGCAGACTGCCTGCCCATACCCTTTGCCTGCCCCGCTCCCTTGTCGCCGGTTCCAGCAGATTTTGTCTGAGCCTTCTTCGTCTCAGTCTTCTTAGTATCCTTCCCTGCACCATCCTCTGTCTTATTTGTCTTCTTCTTTATCTCCTTTTCTGGCATAATCAACTTTACAAACCTGTCGGGTATATCATTTATGGTGGGTTCTTTGGGAGGTTCTGCAAAATATCTAACGCCGAAAACAAAGCCGAAATGGAGCACAAATGATGCCATAAAGATTGCCATAAAGGGTTTATCCATCTTTTTGAGCCAGTAGCCCTTTGCGATCTCTGGTATCTGCGGCTTTGGTGGCTCGGGAGGCGGGGGAATAAATTGGAAGAGAACGATTACATCCTCTACATCTATCCTCCCCTTGGAATCGAGGTCAAGGGGGTAATAGTAATTATTCCCCTTTTTCTGGCAGGTACTCTGAGCCTTTATGGACTGTAGATTAAACTCTGCATTCTTTATAATCACCTGTCCTGTCTGTTTGTCATTGAAGACGAGGTGATACTGTCTGTTCTTTACAGTAAAGATCGTCACCTCCTTAGGCAACTTCTGGGATTCAACGATAGAAAATGTACACTTCTTGTCTGTACCGATAGTTATATCTGTAGGATTCTGGATGATCTTCTCACTTATTATCCTGCCATTGAGAATAATCCCTATTCTTAAGACTTTTATGTTTTGAGTGTTTGCCATATCTATCCTCTTTATTCAGGATTTTTCAATACCACAAACTTAAAATTCCCAAATTGCGCCTGACCTGCTGTATATAAAACCTCTGAAACAACCCTGAAAGGTATATCCTTGTCGCCCATTATCAATACAAGCCCCTTGAATTGCTGGGCAGAGTTATAGGCAGCAATCTCCTCCTGTTTCTGTCTTTCGGCATCAAGGGCGCTAAAAAGTGTCTGTATAAGATACTGCTCTTCGTTCTTCCCCTCTTTGCAATTGGGGTCCACTCTTCCTTTTATTATCTTACAAACCTCTTTATCATTCACAATTATCGAATTCCTGGATATGGCGAGGGGGACCGCCGCCTCAGGTTTTAACCTTGTAGTAGAAGAGGGCATAGTGAGGTCAGCCTGAGGAGTAATATTCGTTGGATCTGACGAATAGCTCTTCAATAGGTAGACAAGTATGATAGTCATCATATCCATCATTGCCGTAATGTTCAACGGGTACTCGTGCTCCTCAAGCCTGCTCTTCTTCTTCTTGCGCTGAGGAGGGCCTGCCAGTTCTGTGTCATCATTTTTTGGAAGATTCTTTTCGTTTACAGCATCCATATACATACTCCTCTATAAATCTTTACAGACCTGCCGCAAAGACTACATCATAAAACATCTGCATAGGATTACCACTCTCATCTCTCTCAAATGGGTTCTCCCTTGCTGCATCCATTACATTAACGAGCACCTCATATCTTATATTCTCTTCTGCAGATATATTAATCTTGGTCTCATCAGGGAAAATCTTCTTTATCTCTGCCAGTTTCTTGATTAAACCGATATAGTCATAACAGGGTGCAGACTCCTTTCTCTTCATAGCAAGGCACTTGTTAGGGTCATTCACCTTGGGGATGGTAGGACCCTTTGCCTTTGCCTCTTCACTGGAGTCTATACCCGGGAGAACCCCACCTGTTGCCGCTATAGTAAATCCCTTATCAGTTATAAACACTGATAGATTCAAGGGCGGCTTCTCCTCCTTCTTCTGTCCTGACCCGGAAGAACCCGTACCATACTTCGGAGCCGATACATTTATGACCCCCATCTGTGTAACCGTAGTGGTCAGGAGTAAGAACATAATGATGTTAGTAACAATGTCCAGATATGGAACGAGGTTAAGTTCCTTCGGGTCATTGTTTTCAATATTACTTCTCTGAGACGGTTTTCTTGCCATTTTTAATCCCTCTATGACAAACTACTGCTGCTGTGAAGAAGCCGTTCTGTCCAGAGGATTCAGATCTCCCTTAGTTCTGAGATATAACATATTGATGAGCTTTACCGAATACTGATCGAGCTCATCGATTATCTTCCTTGTGGTATTGGAGAGGAAGAGATGGGCAATAATGCAAGTCACAGCGATTGAGAGCCCAAATGCTGTGTTGTTCATTGCCTCGGAAATACCTTTGGAAAGAATCATTGCCTTCTGGTCCGCGGAGGCGAGGGCCACAGCACCGAATGCCCTGATAAGACCTGTAACCGTACCGAGTAGTCCAATCAGAGTTGCAATGTTTGCTATATGCTGAAGGTTATCCGTTCTCTTCTTCAAGCCCGGGAGCACATCGAGGATTGCCTCTTCAACTGCCGCCTGAATCTCGAGTTCATTCTTATTGGCGCGTGTCAGGCCTGCCCTGATAACCCTTGGAAGGGCGGCGGTCGGAGCTGCATTACAGAGCTTTATCGCCCTGTCTATCTGATTCTGCATAACCAGCTTCTGAATCTGCTCCATAAATGCCTCTCCATTGATATTGTACTTGAAGACAAGAAAGATTATTCTTTCTACAATGATAGCGATGGTGGCAACTGATGTGACCAGATTCACATACATAAAAAATCCACCTTCTTCAAAAAACGCCTTGATTGAACTAAACATACCTGAAATTCCTCCTTGCTAAAAATTTTGTTTATTCCTTATCTACCACATTTACTATATTTTCGATAAATGACTCAGTCACTATCATATCATCCATCGTAAATTTAGACCTGGGCAGGAAGAATACTGCCTGAGGTTTCTTGACCTCTCCCTTGACCTCTACCTCTTTTAATTTGAGTACCTTCTCCACTTTTTTGGCTGACCCTTTCTTATCTCTGGATTTTGCCTCCTCTCCAGAACCTGCAGAGGCAATCATCCCTATCATAATTATTATTATCAATGTCTTGAGCAACCTATTCATCATCGATCTTCTCTCCCGGTTTGGCGGGTTTCAATTTATCAGAATCCTCTTTTTTTTGCAAGTTTTTATTTACATCCTCTTCCTCATCCTCAATCTTACCGCCCGTCGCCTTTTTTGGCTGTGCCTCTGCCTTCCTCTTCGCCTCTTCTTCTGCCTTCTTCTTCGCCTCTGCCTCCGCCCTCTTCCTCTCCTCCTCCATTTTTGCCTGAGCCTCCGCCTCTCTCTTCTTCTGTTCCTCAGCCTTTGCCTTTTCTTCCTCTGCCCTCTTCTTAAAGATGGCCTCAATCTCCTGCAATCTCCCCTTTGCCTTTTCACTGTCCTGTTTATAACTCAGGGCCTCCTCATATAATGCCTTTGCGGTCTCATAGTCCTTTTTCTTATAGGCCGCATCTGCTTTTACGATAACTGCATTATACTTCTTCTCATTGATCGCCCTCTGCTTTGCCTCCTCCTTTGCCTTCCTCTTCGCCTCTTCTTCTGCCTTCTTCTTCGCCTCTGCCTCTGCCTGTATATTCTGCTCGATAGCCTGCAACCTCTCCCTTGCCAGTTTATCATCGGGAAGTAGTTTTATGCACTCGGTAAATAGAGCCTTTGCCTCCTCCCACTTCTTCTGATTGAATGCCTCTTCAGCCTTCGGGAGGAGCTCCTTATACTTCGCCTCTGCCTCGGCTCTCTTCTTCGCCTCCTCCTCCTGCTTTAACTTCCTCTTCCTCTCCCTCTCAATATCATCCTTCTTGGTCTTGAGTTTCTTCTCTGCCTCAGCTATGTACTTCGCAACCCTCTTTCCTATTTCGGAATCGGCATCAACAATTGCATAATAATCTTTTAAGTACTTTATGGCATCCGTATATCTCTGTATAATGTCCCTCCCCTCAAACTCTCTCTCCATATCCAGATAGAGAATACCCAGATTAAAGAGCACCTCTTTCATAGCGGGCACTTCTTTCAACAACTCAAGGTACATCTTCTCCGCCTCCTCGTATTGCTTCTCACCCCTCAAGGCATTTGCGAGGTTGAGCTTTGCCTGATAAAACTTGTTATTGTATCTTAAAGCCAGTTTGAATTCCTTTATTGCCGACCTATAGTCCTCTGCCTGTGAATACAGGACCCCGAGATTGTTGTGAACTTCGGGAAGGTCATATCTGATTGAGAGGGCTCTCTTCAACATCTCAATGGCCGCAGGCAGGTTATTGTTTTGCTGATATATAAAAGCATATTCTATGTATATCTTTTCGTTCTCAGGCGTAATTGCCTTAGCGTTCTCAAGGATGTTCTGGGCAAGTTCAAATTTTTTGTCCTTAATATATGTTCGGGCGAGTAATACCATTGTCTCGGTATTCTTTTCATCTACCTTGAGGGTTTTCATAGCATTCTTTCTCGCCTCTTCTATCCTGCCCGTCTTCAAATACAACATAGTCAGGGCATTCTTGAGTCTACTGGATCTCTTAAATTTCTGTATCTGGTCATTTATAAACTTCTCAGCCTCCTGGGGTCTGTTCATCTTCAGATACAGCATAGTCAGATTCTCTGCCGCAATGAAATAGTCTGGCTTGATCTTTAAGGCCTCTATGTAATACTTTTCAGCGGCTGAATAATCCCCTTTCCACTCCGAGATCAGCGCCATATTGTGATATGCCTTGTACAACCTTGAATCCAGCTTTACAGCCTGTTCAAACAATCTGATAGACTCTTCCGGTTTTACATATGCAATTTTTATTGCCTCGTTGAACACATTTACTGCAGAGGGATTGAATTCTATCTTCTCCTCCTCATCCTCCACCTTCTTTCCTACAGTCTCGAGGCTGGGACCCGTCTCCTCCTCTTCAATCTTCTTGGTCACCTCTTCCTTCTTTTCCTCTTCTTTCGCCTTCTCTTCCTGGGGTGGCTTCTGCTGGGCCACCTCCTCCACAGGCTTTACTACCTCCTCCTTCTTCTTAGAGGACGCACAGGATAAGCACAGATATGTAATCAGAAAAAATCCTGTTATCAAATATATGGTCCTCTTCATATATCACTCTTCATCTATCTTACTATCCTTCTTAATTTCCTTTCCGGTATCCTTCTTGCCTTCATCCTTCTTTGCCTTACCTTCATCCTTCTCTGGTTCTGTCTTCGGCGACTCTTCCTCCGAGTCTATCTTCTGCCCACCCGCCTGCTTCACTTCCTTACCCTGAGGTGTATGTTTTTCGGGAGCCGGTGCGAGTTGCCTTTCCTCTACCTTCTGCACTGGCTGCTCCGGCTCATCCCTCAGCATATCCACCTTCGCAATAGTATCAAGAGAATTGACTGCCACAAAATCCTCCGAGGGCAGGTTTATCGGATCCTTCATAAGTGGGTATTTGTTGGGCGAAAGCTTATTGAGGCTCTCAAGCGTCTTTTTTGTCCATTCATTTACAACCTTGAGTTCTATTGCCTTTTTTCTCGCCTTCTCATATAGAGCTATCGCTGCATCCTCTATGGGTGCCGCAAACTCAGCGAGCTGTGACTGATATACTATACGCTCCTCTTCAGTCTTTAATTCCTTTGGAATTGGGGCCTCATAAAAAGACTCAGCAAACCTCTGCTTTGCATATCCTATCTTATACATTGCCGCAAGAATCCATTCACCAACTCCATACTTTGCAAGATTTTCATAAGCCGCTTCAACCTTCAGGTTCCACTTTGCCTTCTCATTCAATTGTTGCTTCAATATCTTTGTATTCTGTGTCCCACCTATCTTTATCTTTTCGTATTGCTGGAATAACTCATCGGCCTTCATAAATTCACATTTGGCAGCCAGATACGCTGGCTTGTTATTACCGGGCGGGAGCTTCCTTGTCCAGAATTCAGATATGGTCTTGTCAAAATACTGGCGTGCAAGTTTCATATTCTTCATCTTTTCGTATGTCTCGCCAATCTTGTAAGTGAGTTCTACTATTGTACCACCCTGCTTTGGGTCTCTGTAAAATTTATTGATGAATTTCTCAGCCGCCTTAATCAGGTTGTTGTAGTCCTTTGCCTTTTCGTAGACAATGACCGATTTATAGAAGGCGTAGGGGGCCTTCTCGTGATTCGGGAACATCTCCGCAAATCTCAGATACTGTTTTGCAGCCTCTTCATATCGCTGTAGATTCTCGAGGGCATTGGCCGCGTTAAAGAGTGCAGGGGCCCTGCTTTTGGACTCAGGATATTTCTCTACAAGCATCAGGTAGTTGTTTATAGCCTCTTCAAACTTAAAGCCATTCTCCTGGTTATACGCAACCTTAAACAACGCCTCGTCTGCAAATGAGGAGTTTGGATACTCCTTGAAGATCCTTTCATAGACTGTAGCGGCTGACTCATATCTTCTGGACATCTCAAAGGCATAAGCTGCGTTCTGTAGAGCCTTATCTGCATATTCGTGCTTGGGCTTCTTGTTGACAAACTTAATAAATTCTGCTGCTGCCTCCTCATATTTCTTTGCCTCAAATAAACTCATCGCGTAGGAGAACAGTGCACCGCCCTCGAGGACATTCATCTCTTCGTTGAACTTCTCGTCACCAAACCCCCTCTTCTGAAAATCCTCCGTCACCTTAGCAAGATTTATCCAGTCCTTGTTCACAAGGTAGGTCTGGGCAATCAAGCGTGCCGCTACCTTCGCCCGTTCGCTCTTTGGATACTTATCTATTATGAAACGAAACCTCTCACGAGCCTCATCAATATGATACCTCTGATAATAAATGAGGGCGAGGGTAAACTGATAGTCTGGCACCTTCTCATAATCAGGATAGTTTTTTATCACATATTCAATCGCCGCCATATACCTCTTTCTCAGGTCATCTATGGGGAGTGGTTTTATCTGTGATGGATCCTTTATATCCTTTGCCTGCCAGGTAACATACTCCTCTATCTTCTTCTCCTTCAAAAGCCTGTTGATCTCATCCTCATAGGCAACAGGGGCATAGATTGCGGCCTCCCTTTTATACTGAGTGCCTGCTGGTGAATCCCTCACATTCTCATACTCTCTTGCGGCGTCCAAGAATCTCAAAGAGTAGTAGAGGGCATCTGCATAGTAGTAGTTCATCTCATATGCCTCTCTGGAGTTCTTAAACATCCTCAGATACTCTGCGTAGGCATCTGCCGCCTTCCTGAAATATTCAACCGCCTGTTCCTGCTTACCTGCATTTCTATAAAATTGCGCCTGCTGGTGAATATATAGGGCAGCCGTATAGAGTGCTTTCTCTATCAGTTTAGTAGCATTTGCCCTTGCCTCGGGGTCCCCCTGATTCCTCTTGAACCACTCAGAACCCTCAGAGTAGTTCTTGACGAGTAGCATCCTCTCCCTGGCGGCGGCCTCATTATCCTTTTCACCCAGCAAATAACTGTTGATTATCTTCTCCTGAATGAGTGGCGCCTGAGGTGAGTAAGGATCAAGGGCAAGATAGTGTCTATATGCATCCACTGCGGCTGAATAGTTGGACTTACCCTCCAGAACAAGACCGGGTGTCTGATACAGAAGGTCCCCCATCTCGAGGAATACCTCCTTTTCATAAGGAGGATTCTTTCTCCCCTTGAAGAACTCTATCAATTTACCTACCCCGGCACCGCTCCAATGATCATCTGCAAAGGATATGGCGATATATTTTATAGACTCGGGTCTCATCTCAGCCTGAAGTTTTATGCTGGACCCCTTTCGGGCATCATAGTACTCAATCAGATCTGCAAATAGATTCACAGCCTGGGCGAGGTCGTCTTTACGATAATATGTCCAGGCGAGCTTATACAGGGCATTTGGATAAAGGACCGACTCCTTATCCACCATCGCCTTCTTATAACATTCAATTGCCTTATCCAGATCGGGTGGATCAGCATCATCAAAATAGTAGTTACCTATTCGCATATAGGTCTCGGCATAAAACTTACTCTTGGGATAGTTATTCACGAGTTTATAGTATACCTCCACCGCCTCTTTCTTCTCTTCCTGTTCGTAGAGGGCATATCCCAGAAGATAGTATACTACATCCATATACTGGTAATTGGGGAAGTCGGCGATTATCCTCTGGTAGAGTTTGATAGAACTTTCGAGACGCTTGCGGGGTTTCTCTGGCAATGCCTTTATCTTGCCATCCTCATAGTCCTTCTCAAGTTGAGCATAATTATCAATAGCAGCGAAATACTCATCTGTCGCCTTTTCAAAATACAACTCTGCCAGTCTAAACATAGCGTGAGGGGTATATCTCGGGTCATTTGGATACTTTCTAATAAACTCCTCAAGCCTTGCAATGGCGGAATCCCTCAGCCTCTTCTGCTCCTCCTCAAGTTGCTTGACTGAATTTTCGTAAATCCCCTTTATACTCTCCCTCTTACTCTCCTGCCTGAGCTTTACAATCGACACAATCTCCTGTTTGTACTCTGAGACTGCCCTCTCATACTGATCCACTACCTGAGCAACCTCTTTTACAAGCCTCTCATATTCACTCTCAGGTTTCTTCTCCTGCCCTGCCCGAGTCTTCTGTTGCTCTGCAGATTTCTGTTTATCCTCCCCACCCTCCTTCCGGGGCTGACTCTCCACCTTCTTCTCCTGTTTATTCTCACACTTCTTTGCAGTCTCCTCTTTGCATTCTTCATTCTGAGCAAAGAGGTAAAAAGGATAACACAGGAGCGCAAAGAGCAATCCAGACAGCAATGCAAATTGTATAAAATGCCTCTTCATATACCTATTCTAAGTCTATATTGAACTCCTCATTAACACCTTTAAGTTCCTTATCCTGATCCTCTCTCAACTTCTCAATCTTCCTGTCCACCTCCTCCTTCTGCTTCCACGCCACATCTACCAGACCCACATCCGCCTTCAATACAAGGTCTGAGAAGAGTTTCTTGACCTGCCTGAAACCAGAATACCCTATCTTACCTATAAGTTCCTTCGAGTCCTCCGTCATAGAACTCGCAATCTTCTTGTATTCTGCGAGATTCTTCTTCTCCTTTTCAATTATATCCTTCAGGGCCTTAGCCTTCTTTTCAACGGCTGAATCAATACGGGCATCAAACCTGGCAAACTGTTCATCGTCCTGAGAGAGGCGGGTAGTGAGATTGTCTATCCTGTTCAATATCTTTGCATCCTCATTAGAGAGTCTATTCTTATAACTATCCATCATCCTCCGCTCTTCATCCTCCAGTTTCTTCAACTCCAGCCTCTTATTCTCCCCCTCAGAGGCCATTGTCAACGCCCCGATCCTCCCTCTCTCCCTCTTGATCTCAGCAGTGTATTTGTTTATATCCTGCTCTATCTCATTCACATTTGACCACTCCATCTTCACCTTTCTGGCAAAATCCTCCTCCTGCTCAGGGTCCCCTAATTTACCCTTATTCTCGTTCAACCACTTTTCCACCGCAAAGAGCTGTGCCTTCATCCCTTCTAAGGCTATGTTGAGTTGATGAATCACAGCCTCAAGTGCAGAGACCCTCTTTATCATCTCCCGCTCCTTCTCCTCTATCCCCTTCGCATCCTTTGGAAGTTCCTCTATTATACGGGTCAGTTCAGCCTTTTTCCGCTTAATATCCTCTAATCTATCCCGCTCCTCTTTTGAAATATACCTCCCGAGCACCTCGGCCCTCATATCCATAAGATTCCTTCTCACCTCATCCAGCCCCATCCTGATCTCAGCCGCCTTCAACTTTGCCTCTTTTAATTGAGGGAATATCACCACCTTATCAGGAGAGTTGAGCTTATTGGATAGTGCATCTGCCATCACCTCCACTTCTTCTATGGACTTGATATTCCCACTTATATCCGTCGAGATGGAGAGGGCCTTTTTTACCTTGCTATCCGTACTCGCCCAGTTAAAAGCCACCGGAGGTAGTACCTTCTTCAATGCCATACCATCAGGCTCTTTCAACAGGAGTTCCTCAAAATACTGCACGGGATTCTCCTTCTCCTCCAGTATAGCCTGGAGTTGCTCCTTCACAGGATAGTACCTGTCCACCATCTCCTGGAAATTCTCAAGGGCGGGATTATACTCACCCATCTTCATAAGCACCGAGCCATACAGAGCCTTTGCGTTCAAGAGTTCGGGTGTCTCGTTGGTGGAGAGCAACATCAATTCGAGGGTCTGTTTTGCCTTTGACAGTTCATTGGATTTTACATATATCCAGGATATCTCATAGAGAGCCTCCTCAAAATGAGGAGAATCCCGGGGTATCCCCTGATAGGCATCCAGCGCCTCAGGGTATTTCCCCTGCTCGTAATAAATCCTGCCCACTGCCAGAATTGCCTGCTCCCTCAAATCTCTGTGCTCGGGTGTCTGTGGCTCAAGGGAGAGTATATTTTTAAATATCGCAAGGGCATTATCCAGATTCTTTTTCTTGATTTCTATTACACCGAGATAAAAACGGGAGTTGATGTAATACTCTGAATTCTTATCTATAAGCCCGAATATCTCGGAGGCCCTCGTAAGGTCCCCTCTCTTATAGAGTGTCTTACCAAGGGTAAAGTAGATCCCGCTGGTGATAGTAGAGTTGGGGAGCTGCTTCACAATATTAAAATACCTGTCCAGACCCTCGTAGTTACCGGTTACGGCTGATATCTGAATTACCCGTTCGAGGGCGGTATAAAAGTATTTTTTGTCACCCTTATTGAGGAGTTTATTGAAATAATTCCTCGCCCCATAATAATTCTTAATCCTGTAGAGAGACTCAGCGAGCAAATTTACAGCATCCCAGTACTGCGGCTCCTTCTCATTTGCTGCGTCCTCTACAATATCATAAACGAGTACTGAGGCAGATTGATAATCCTGCAGATAGAACAGTGTCTCAGCCCTCGCCAGTCTCTTTGAGAATTTCTCTATATCAAGGGAGAGCTCTTCGGGTGATACATACTCCCTCAGTACAAAATTCATAGACTGTTCTAAAGAGTAGATCCTCTTCTCAAATTCATCCAGCTTTGCAGACAGATCCTTTATCTGAGCCTGAGCTACACTCTGGATTAAGATACAAGCAATTAATAGTCTCCTGATCATTCCCGCTCTTCCTGTCTATTTTGAGGAGACCGGAACCGCCTTCTTCTCCTCTACCACTGGTTTTATCTCTACATCAAACCTTATGGCCGGTCTATCCTTCAGGTCGGTCGTAAGAGAACCCTTTTCGTATGCCACTATCTTGACCTTCGTAATCTTACCCTCCTCTACATAAAAGGTATAACTGGACTTTACCTTAAATTTGTATTGATTCAAATATGAGAATATCCCAAAGCCGTTTCCACGATATACAAGGTATACGCTGATGGTATGATTACCGGGTACCATACTTGAGGATGGAAGGATCTCGAACAGGTCAGTATTCTCAAGGGAGCCATCCTGATTTATCTTGCTGAATATCTGAGTACCATCAAGGGAGAACGAGACCGACTCTATCCTGAATGAGGAGCCCATTTCATTAGAAAAGAGGAGATTGATCTTCGCACCCGCTATCTTTCCCATCAACACGGTCTCCTGTAAAAGGGTCAGCCTCGCCTTGGATCTGAATACCCTCTCCTTGAGCTCATTCACCTTCTCCTCAAGATTCTTTATCTGTATAGCATAAGCCTCATTCATAGCATTCGTATCATCAGTCGTCTGGGGGGTTGAGGCGGGCTGAGGAGATGTAGTAGAAGTCTTTACCTCTTCTGTCTGCTCAGCCTTTACCTCTGTGGCAGGTTGAGCCTTCTGGGCCGCAGATGGGGTGGTAGCCTGATTAGTCGCCGGTGCAGGCTGCCTGGCCGCCTCCTCTGACCAGCCAGTCGAAGTCAATAATATGGATAATATTGTTATCATCCAGATATCTTTGAGACTGTACAACATTCTTAGACCCCTTTCGAGTACAAGACAATACGGTGTTTTTACCAGATTTTAAGATGTATGTCAAAAAATAAATGCATAAATAACAGAAATTATTTTACAGGATTTGCCTTGAGGGTCACCTTGTTATTCTTTATAACAACATCGAACTTCACATCTCTGTAATTACCCTTTTTCATCAATTCAGCCTTGGTATTCTTGACCTTCTCCATAAAATTATCAAAATTCAGATTCTCAATGGACTCCCCATTGTCAAGCCTCATAGCAACATATTTGTCAAACAACTTCCTGTATTCATCCAGCTCGGTGGCCCGGCTTGCCTGTTTTACTCTATCTATCTCCTCCAGTTCCTCAAGAGAGGCCACCCTCGTCGCATCGGAATTATAATCCTCTACACGGTTGTCCTCGATCATCTCCCCTACATCCTCCGATGAAATATCATCACCCACAAATATCTCAGCCGAAAGTGGTCTTGATGTTTTTGCCCCCCCTGACTCAACTTTGTTCTCTGACCCTTTATCCTGCTGTACCTCAATCTCGGCTGAAACACTCTTTTTAGGAGGTATGACCTCCTTTGATACAGGCTTTGACTCCGGAACCCTAATCTCGCCCGTAAAGGTCCTCCTTATATCCTCCTTTGGCATATCGGAGAATATGGTTGGACCCTTGGAGGGTGTAGATATCTTCTCCCTTGCAACAAACAGTAACTTGTTTATATTCCTCACCAGCTCATCGAATGGGGCAGGGATCCTGACTTCGGGGATCTGAACCGAGAGATTACCTCTTATCGCCGGGCCAAGGGCATCATTTATAGCTCGAACAGAACCATAAATTGTTCTGGATATACTGAATGAGACTATAATCCCTATTACCAGGACACCAATTAATACCACGAGGGCAATGAACTGTATCTCCCTCAAATCGGAGAACTTACCCTCAAGGGGCATAGTAAGGGCAACCTTTATGTGCTTCTCAGGGACTAACTCCTGAGAGGCCGTTATCATTGCAGGAATATTTGTCGGGAAGATTGGGGACTTATCACCCTTCATCCTTCCGTGCAAAAGCAGTGTGTCAGACGCCTGCATAATATTCACAAGTACTTCCGGGGCTGTCTGCCTGAAGGTGGACCCGATCAGATTATCACCCGAGAAGATACTTATCTCATACCCAGTTATATCCCTTATCTCATAAGCCATCCTGTCATCAAGCATTTTAACAACAATGGCAGACCCAGAAACTGTATCAGCCATAAAGACCGGCGCAAGGGCTACAATATAAATCCTGTTCTTTAGAGTAAAGATATCACAGGTTACCTTATTCTCCTTAACAGAATCGAACAGGGGTGAGGATATAATTACATTCAGGATCTCATCCTCCACAGGGGATAGCAAGACCTTATCTGCGATATCATAATATGCAATTATATATTCGGTTTTGGGATTGAAATTCAGGTCAATCTTCCCCATTATTATAGAGTTCATACGGGTTTTATCTATCTGACCCTTCTGGTTCAATATCTTCTTCTGCCTCATCTCAAAGGGTATAAGGCTTATACTGTTTGCTACATTTACCGCCTTTAATCTGTTTAATAACCTGAAATTCTCAAACACCTCACTCAGGTTCCTGACAGCTGACTTTACCTCGTTCTTGCTATTCTCAAGGACCATATGATAAGAACCGTAAAAGATAAACATAGTGAAGGCAATTACTGTTACGAGCATTATTGTGGGTATCAAAATCCAGAGCTTAAATTTAAGCATACCTTCTCACCTTTTGACAAAAACGAAGAAACTTATATACTAATTCAAAGTTAATGTCAAAAATTTGTTTGCTATATCTTCAGGTCCCCAGCGGACTTATATTACAGGTCTGAGGTATTATTTCTGACCCTAAAATCTAATTGATAGAATCAGCTCCTCAGGGGTGATTCTGTACACCTTATTCTCACTCATCTTCAGTAAGTTTCTGCCCATATCAAAACCTTCCTTTATAAATTTCTTCGAGGATGTTGATGTGGTCTCCTATGGAGATAACATTAAAGGAGTCAACTCTATCAAAGTAGATTCTCTCTCTTATAATTCGATCTATCAACCTATAAAGTGAGTTCAGGTCCTCTGGATCAAAGAGGAATCCATTCTTCCCTTCGACTATAAGTTCAGAGTTACCACCCCTCTTAGAGGCAATCACTGGAGTGTTATAGATAAGTGCCTCGTGAATCACGAGGGGGGAGTTCTCCTCCCATATTGAGGGGACTATGAGATAGTCCATCCCACGAAATACATCCCCTCTTTTCTCAGGGGAGAATTCGCCTCTATATTCCACACCAGAGGTAGACTTCAGGCGTTTAGAGAGAATCAAGTCATTTTTATCATTACCCCAGACGAGGATTCTGACCCTTCCTCTGAACCTGTTTGCCAGACTTATCAGTATATTAGCCCCCTTATGCCTGCTGATAGTCCCGATATAACCTATATTCAAGACACCTTTACTTCTGACCTTCTTTACCACTTCAACCTCTTTATTGAAGCCATAATCCAGATGGACTATCCTTTTGTGTCCTGTGTACCTCTCGTAAAATCTCCTGTAATACTCTGATGGTGAGATTATAACTGAGAATTCACTCAGACACTTCAGCATAACCTGCTCTCTTTCCTCAATTTGATGCGGGTCTGGACCCTTCTTGAGTAATCTCACTAACTTTACAAGATATGCAATCTCAGGGAATCTCTTTGAGATATTCACAAACAGTGATTTATCCTTCACCTTATTGTAGATGATTCTGTCCACCGCTGAAATATTTATACTGGATGTCCTATAGCAGAGGGAGCATTTGATGGGGGACTTTTCATTACAATTGTATTTCCCTAAAAATAGCCTCTGTCCGAGATTTGGACAGTAATAATAAAAGTCCTGAAGGGTGAGAACGGCGGGGATATTATGCCTCTGGAGTACGCCCAGATAACCCGTAGAGTGAAACATAAGGTGCTGAAAGTGTACGAGATCGGGTCTGAAACTCACCACCACCTCATCAAAATTACGGTCGAGTACGGGGTTCAAATATGTCTCGGAAAAATCCCTGTAGACCGAATCGTGATAAAACGCCTCCACTCTGATGCCATCATACTCATAGGAGAATCTCTTAAACCTCTCTTCTGAAGGGTTAAATACTGAGGTATATACCAGTACTTCGTGCCTCTTACCAAATTCTTTTGCTATATTGTATGTATAGTTTTCCACCCCCGTTGCAGAATACGGCAGGAATGCGTGGACCACATAGATTATCCTCATTAAAAGAGTCTCCTGGAGTCGAGGAGAATGGTCATTGGCCCATCGTTAATGAGGCTTATGCGCATCATCTCTCTGAATCTCCCTGTCTCGACCTTAATCCCGCTCGTTCTCAACCTGCTTACCACCTCGTTATACAATCTCTCTGCCTCCTCCGGAGGCATAGCCCCATCAAATGAGGGTCTCCTCCCCTTCCTCACATCTCCATAGAGTGTGAACTGACTGATAACCATTATAGAACCATTTACATCACTAATAGACAGATTCGTCTTCTGGTTCTCATCCTCAAATATCCTGAGGTGTAGAATCTTGTCCACTATATAGTCTATATCAGGAGCAGAATCTCCCTTGCCAATCCCGAGGAAGACCAGAAGTCCTCTACCTATCTCAGAGACCACCTGACCATCCACCTCACACCTCGCAGAAAGCACCCTTTGAACCACTGCTCTCATAATTACATCCTAACAATTTCTGATAAGATCCTCGTATGTTTCACGGCGCCTGATAAGCTTTATCTTCTTCCCATCGACCATAACCTCTGCAGCCCTTGGTCGGGCATTGTAATTTGAGCTCATTGAAAATCCATACGCACCTGCACTCATAACAGCAAACAGATCTCCATCCTTCAGGTCAGGTAGCTCCCTCTCTCTTGCGAGAAAATCCCCAGACTCACATATAGGTCCAACCAGATCCCCGAATATCATATTTTTGAGACAAGACCTCCTAACGGGGAGGATCTGATGATATGCCTGATAGAGGGTCGGTCTTATCAAGTCGTTCATACCCGTGTCTGTGATGATAAAGGTTTTGTGAGACCTCTTTATGTAAAGCACCTTACCCACAAGGATACCAGCATTACCGATGATTGACCTGCCTGGCTCAAGGATTATCCTGACCTCTCTGCCTTTTAATAGATCCTTCAATTCCGATGAGAGTTCCTTCGGGAGCGGTGGTGCCTCATCTTTATACCTGATACCGAGACCACCACCCAGGTCTATGTACTGAATCTTTACCCCCCTTTCGGATAATCTGTCCACGAGTCTCAAGACATTGCTCAATGCATCAATGAACGGGCCTGTCTCTGTAATCTGGGAGCCAATGTGGGTATGAATACCTGTTATCTCCACATTCCTCATCCTGCTGGCAATAAGATATAAATCAAGGGCATCTTCAATGGGTATCCCGAACTTGTACTTTTTGAGTCCTGTGGAGATATAAGGGTGAGTCTTTGCATCTACCTCGGGGTTTACCCTCAGCCCGATCCTCACCTTTCTTCTCATCCTGCCCGCGATCTCATCAATCTTCTTCAGTTCCTCCTCAGACTCAATATTGAACATCAGAATATCTGATTTTATGGCATATCTTATCTCCTCCTCAGTCTTCCCCACCCCTGTATATACAATCTTATCAGCCCTCATCCCTGCCTTTCTGGCAAGAAATAGTTCGCCCCCGCTCACCACATCTGCCCCGCTCCCCATCTCCGAAAGGAGTTTTATTATGTGGATATTAGAATTTGATTTAATAGCAAAACATACGAGGTGATCAATATACCTGAATTCCTCCTGATATGAGAGATAATGCCTCCTGATCGTCTTTGCACTGTAAACATAAAGGGGTGTCTTAAACCTCTCAGCCAGATGTGAGATGGGGACCTCCTCAGCATACAACTCACCATTCTTATATTTGAAGAAGTGCATACAGTACTCCAGAATATTACAACATAAAAGCCTTATGTAAAATCCTTACAGCCTTCTCCACATATTTGAGTTCGATAATACAACTCACGCTTATCTCAGAGGTGTTTATCATCATAATATTAATCCTGTTCTTCGAAAGGACATCGAACATCTTTGCCGCAACGCCGGAGTGAGTTCGCATACCAACCCCTACGATGGAGACTTTTCCGACATTCTCATTTACATCGAGCCTGGAAAAACCTATCTCACCCTTTAGGCCATCAAGTATCTTTATTGCTGCCTTTGTCTCACTACGCGGCAGAGTAAAGGATATATCAGCCCTCTCATCCCCTTTTACTATATTCTGACTTATCATATCCACAACGATATTCCTGTCAGCTATAGCCTTGAATATCTTTGCGGCGATACCGGGTCTATTGTACACATCCTTAATCGTTATCCTTGCCTGATTTTTGTCGTGTGCCACAGCTGAGACCAGTACCTTTTCCATATCTCTATCCTCCTTAACAATAAGTGTACCCTTTTTATAATTGAAGCTCGATCTCACCATAAGAGGTACATTGTATTTTGCCGCCACCTCCACCGACCTTGTCTGAAGTACCTTTGCGCCGAGGGAGGCGAGCTCGAGCATCTCCTCGTATGTAATCTTATCTATCTTGTGTGCCTCCTTCACAATATTAGGGTCTGCCGTATACCCCCCATCCACATCAGTATATATCTCACAGAGGTCGGCATTCATTGCATAAGCTATCGCAACAGCCGATAGATCGCTCCCGCCTCTACCCA
>Ga0078972_1006646_pt1 | contig 27007 bp, 24 predicted proteins | sample YelNatPaOPGAMG01_FD_67568 | JGI IMG/M metagenome (GOLD analysis project Ga0078972, IMG submission 67568) | Hot spring thermophilic microbial communities from Obsidian Pool, Yellowstone National Park, USA - OP-RAMG-01 (SPADES assembly) (version 2) | ecosystem: Environmental > Aquatic > Thermal...
CTTAGGAGCAGCATCGTAAGTAGCGGTATGGATAATTACATCAAAGCGGTTATTTTTTATAAAATCAAAAACTTTTTTATAATCAAGGAGGTCTAATTCTTCTCTGCTACAGGATAATATCCTATATTGGGTATTCAATTGCTCAAATAAATTTCTGGCAATAAAACCTTTTCCTCCGGTTATTAATATCTTCATCTTTATTCTTTAGATATGGCAATCATATTTGCTTTTAATTCTTCTCTATCTAAAAATGGCCATAAGTCCTCTAAGGGTTTGGAGACAATTGAGCCATCAGGTTTTACTTCGGAAGAAAGTCGGGGAGCGGTTAATAAGTCTGGGTCAACTTTTACCTCACAGATAACTGGACCTTTGGTTTCTAAAACTTTCTTTATCTTTTTTTTAATATTCTTATGATTTAATATCCGAAAGTTCTTCAGTCCATAAGCAGAAGCAACCTTACAGATATCCGGTAAAGTCAAGCCACTACTTGGATCACAACCTACCAGATGATCTTTGAAGTAATTCCTCTGTGTATTTCTAATGGAAGCATAACCATTATTATTTAAAACAAAAATCTTTATGGGTAGATTAAGCCTTTTTAGAGTTTCTAATTCCTGAATATTTACCTGTAGGCCTCCATCACCAATAATACTTATCGTTCTTTTTTTGCCACTGGCTAAGCAGGCACCGATACTTGCCGGCAAGCCATATCCCATCGCACCTAAACCGGGATTATTAAAAATCCGCTGACCCTTTTTTACTTTAAATGCCTGCATAGTAATTTCGCTACAACTTCCGGAACTGCCAGGAATAAGTAAATCATTATTTTTCATTAACTGCGATAAAACTTCAATTAAAACATAGGTATTAACAAATTTTTTCTTTTTCCAATATTCAGGTAAAACCACAGGATACTTCTCTTTTTGAGTTTTACAATAATTAAACCAAGTGGTGCGGTCTTTTAAGATAATTTTTTCTTTCTGTTTAAGCAACTCTTTTATAAAATCTTTAGCATCCGCACATATTTTAATCTCTATATCCATTTTTAATTTTTTAATTTCTTCAGGGTCAATATCTACCACTATCTTTTTTGCGCAAGGAGAAAAATTTTTATAATTATAACCCACCTGTGCTAAATCTAATCTTGCACCAATAGTTAAAATAAGGTCAGAATTCTGCAGTATAAAATTTGCTCCCCTTTGGGCAATTGAACCAGGTCTGCCAAAAAATAAAGGGTCATCCTCAGCTAAAAAATCTATCGCTTTCCAGGTAGTCAATACTGGAATTTTCAAATATCTAATTAATTTTAAAAAATCATCTAAGGCAGCCGATAATCTAATCCCATTTCCTGCCAAAATTACTGGTCTTTCAGATTGATTAATTAATTGAATAGTTTTATCTACTAAAATTTCTAATTCTTTGTTTTTAGTTTTAGGTAATTCTGAAGGTTCAAATCTTTTAAGTTTCTTTTCATCTATCATCCCTGCCTGAACATCTAAGGGGATATCTATCCAGACTGGGCCGGGACGTCCGTTTCTGGCTAAATAAACTGCTTTTTCTAAATGATACCTTATACTTTCGGGTTCTAATATGGTTACTGCATATTTAGTAATGGGTTTAACTATAGGGATAATATTTACTTCCTGAACTCCTCTTTGCCTTAAAAAACTATCTCCAATCATATCCGGTCGTTTTACCTGTCCCGAGATAACTAATAAAGGTACAGAATCAATCCAGGCGCCTACAACTCCAGTAATGGCATTGGTGCTACCCGGACCAGTAGTTACTAAAGCCACCCCTAAATTATTAGTATATTGCGCATAGGCATCAGAAGCAATTACTGCTGCCTGCTCATGTAAGAAACAGATGTATTTTAATTTTTTATTTTTTCCTAAAGAATCTACTAAATGCATACATCCACCGCCGGGAAGAAAAAAAACATAATCTATCCCTAAATCAGCAATAAATTTAAATACATAATCAGAAAGTTTAATCATCTTTTAAGTAATGGGTTTATAAAGCCAATCCTGCCAAAAAGTCATATAGGTTTTGCGGTTTTTATTCTTTTCAATTTGGGGGTCTTGATAGAATGAATCTTCACTTAAAGAAGTGGTGGAGATCTCTTCAAAGATCGCGCCATTTTTAGAAGAAAATCCATGAGGAGTATTTCTTTCTATGGTAACCATACCACCTGGACCGTATTCTTTTTCTATACCATTTATATTAATAGTTAAATCCCCAAATAATACATTAAATGTTTCTTCTTTTTCTTTATGATAGTGAACAGGATGAGTCTGTCCAGCAAGTAAGATAATTATCTTTTTACAGTACTCTCTGTTTATACAATTAATAAGTGCAGCGCCAAACTTCTCAAAATTTTCAATTCCGTAATGATGCGAGAGTTCAAATTCTAATTTGTTAGGAAGGCTAATCTTACTTTCTAAAAGTATTAGTCTTATCTTATTAATTATCTCTAAAATTCTTTCTCTAAGATTTTTTATTTCCAAATCATTTAAAAAAACTGGTTCCTTTTCTGAGATATCCTTTTTGGCAGTGTATTCTATATATTTGGATAGGTCATTAGCAACTAACTGTCCGGGAAAGTTAGGTATGGCTAAAAATGTATTATCTAAAGAAATTTTTTCTCCTTTTTTTATTTTCTGTTTAGCAAAAACCCCTCTCTGTAAATCCCTGATTTCTTTTTTTTCTTTTTCTGAGAAACTATAACGTCTATCTTTGAGCCCACACATCTTAAATGCTTGTTGGGCGGAATCTAACCATTTATATATCTGAGAAGGAGTAGCGGAATATTTATTTAAAGGATAATCTTCTTTTGGGATACCTACATGTTTTTCAAAGACAACCGCACCTTTAGCAATGGCTATCTTTATAGAGTCAAAATTATCCGGCGCTTCATGGGTGGAATAACCTATCTCTATCTGGGGATATCTTTGTTTTAAAAGGTCAATCTGATTTAACTGCAGGTTGTCTATTGCTGTAGGATATTCGGCTACACAATGCATAAGTATAAATTTTTTCTCTCGATGTTCCAAAAACATCACTACCTTATCTATCTCTTCTAAACTTGCACAAGCAGTAGAAACGATAAGCGGTTTATCTGTTTTAACGATTCTTTCCAAAAGTGGCCAATCAGTAAGAGAACAACTGCCAATCTTTATAATGTCAAAATTATGCTTTTCTATTAAATCTACAGAATACTCATCAAAGGGGCTACATATAGAAAGGAAACCTAACCTTTCTGCTTCATTTTTTAAAATCAGAAATTCCTCCTGTTTAAGTTGAGTTTCGGAAAAGCGTTTTATATATTTGAAGTCGTAATTTTTTTTAAAATCCGGATGAATAAATGTCTCTAAGTTTCGGTATTGGAATTTAAAACCGAAATTAAAATCAAAATTTTTAGAGACTTCAGAGATTTCCCTAATAATTCTTAATCCATGATTTAAATCTCCCTGATGGTTATTTGCCAATTCAAAGATAAATAATGGTCTTTTATTTATATCTTTCATTTTCAAAATAACTTTTATACCACTGAATGGTTATATCTAAACCTTCTTCTAAAGAATATTTTGGCTTCCAGCCTAAAATCTTTTTTGCTTTAGAGGAATCTAAATATTGCCTGCTAATCTCATATTTTGCCTGATTTAATATCTTATATTTTGGTTTTTTACCTAAAAGGGAATAGATTTTTTTTACTAAATTTAAAACTGAAACAGGTTTTTCATCACTAAAATTAAAAGCCTCACCGTATAGAGATAACTTTTTTATTTTTTCAGCCAGTAAAATATAACCTTCAACCACATCATCAATAAATATATAGTCACGGATAAACCTACCATTACTGCGAATCAAAAGAGTTTTATCCAATAAACCTGCTCTAATGGTATCAGGTATTATCCGCGAAAAATTAAAATCTCCTGGACCGTAAATATTGCCACATCTAATGATGACTACTGGTAGGTGATAGGTATGGTGATAGGTAGAAGCTATTAAATCTGCGCAACTTTTAGATACATCGTAAGGATGGTTTGCGATTAAAGGCATATCTTCTTTATAGGGAAGCTTTTTATGCTCTCCGTAGGCTTTATCGCTAGAAGCGATAATAATTGCTTCAAGTTTTCCTTTTTTTCTGGCTACCTCTAAAACTTGCCAAGTTCCTTTTATATTAGTTTCAAATGCCTTTTTAGGATTGCGGTAACCGCTTTCTACAATTGCCTCTGCCGCAAGATGAAAAATTATATTGATAGAATGTTTTTCTAAAATTTCTTTAAGAAGTTTAAAATTAGTAACACTTCCTTTATAAACAATAAATTTTTGATAATCTATTTTAGTAAGGATAGTTTCTCTGCGAAAGGTTTTAATATCTAATCCTACAATTTTGGCTTTGGTTTTAAGTAAAGTTTTGGTAAGATGTGAACCTAAAAATCCTTCATAGCCAGTAATAAGTACATTTTTATCCTTCCAAAATTGTAAATCCATTATTCCTTAATCTTTCCATACTTTCCAAGGAGCATTGCCAGTATTCCAGAGGTTGTCCAATTCTATCTTTTCTCGCAAGGTATCAAAGGGTTTCCAAAAACCATAATGTTTATAGGCAACCAATTGACCTTCTTTTGCCAAAGTCCGAAGGGGTTTTCCTTCCCAGGCGGTATTGTCTCCATCTATATAATTTAAAACCTCTGGTTCTAAGACAAAAAAACCTCCATTTATCCAAGCATTATCACCTTTTGGTTTTTCCTGAAATTCTAAAACATTACCCTTTTCATCCAAATTCAATGCTCCGAATCTTCCTAAAGGCTGGACCGCAGTTATAGTAGCAAGTTTGCCATGCTTTTTATGAAACTCCAATAACTTTTGAATATTTATATCCGCCACACCATCTCCGTAGGTAAACATAAATGTTTCGTTATCGAGATATTTCTTTACTCTTTTTAACCTTCCACCGGTGGCGGTTTCTAAGCCTGTATCTACTAAAGTAACCTGCCAAGATTCGCAAGTACTGCCGTGGATTTTAATTTCATTATTGGCGATATTTATAGTTACATCACTCATATGTAAAAAATAATGGGAGAAATAATCTTTAATGATATGTCCTAAATAACCTAAGCAGATAATAAATTCATTAAAACCAAAATGGGAGTAAATCTTCATTATATGCCAAAGTACGGGTTTTTCTCCGATTTTTACCATCGGTTTGGGGATGGTGGCAGTTTCTTCCATAATTCTTGTACCTTTCCCGCCTGCCAAGATCACTACTTTCATTCTAACTCCTTTTTAAATATTATAATTTATATTTCCTTTTGTGCAAATATAAATTAAAATTCTTTATTTTTATTAGTGATATCAATTTTTGCTAATTCCACAGGAACAGCAATATAAAGTAATTTTAAAGAATAAGGTTCTGTTAATTTCTTTACTATCCGATAATTTTTGGGTATATCTTCATAATACCTTGCCACTAATATGGCTTTACTTTCTTTTAATAACTGGGCAATTTTTTTCTCTTCATCAGGATAAATTATCTTTGATAATTCTTTACTATAAAATGGGAGTATATGGGCACGCTTGTAATGTTTTGAGAGATAAGGTATAAAGCTATTTGGAGTAAAGTTTATAAGGTATTCAAGTTTATCACTATAATCATTTAGGGTTTTAGCAATAGTCTCATAGTAATTTCTTATATTAGGATCATATAATTTTCCTTTTAAAATATCTATATTTTCTGGTTCTTTTAATTGGCTGCTGAAAAGAAGATTTCTATTCCAAGGATTATATAAAGAAGTTGTTTGAGTGAACAATGCGGTCAGGGATAAATAGATAATCAAAACAAAAATAAAAATGTGGAAAATTACTCTTCTCTGTTTATATAGATTTTGAATCCTATAGTAAGTGTACAATAATATTCCTATCCCTAAAGAGCTTGAATTTTGCAATCGGAATATATCATAAATATGGATTGCATTTAGATAACCGAAGAGCGTTATTAAACTTAATAATAAAAATAATTGTTCAGTTCTACTTAATTTATGTCTAAATGATTTTATAAATATTATTCCCGCAATAATGAGGTTACTAAAAAATACCAAAGTATACAATATACTTCTTATATCCTGTTTTAACCAGGTAATTGCAGTAATAATATGTCCAATAAGTTTTAACAATTGTAGCAAAAGTGATAAATATTTATTTTTTTTACCTACATAGGGCAGGTAATAGGAGGGAATTTTAAAATTTTGATTTATCCACATTTCTAATATGGATTGTTTAAAGAGATAAAAAATGAAAATCGATCCTATACTGAGTGCACCCAAATAAAAGAAGATTATGTTTTTTAATTTAAAATTATTATTTGATTTGTAATATCTGATAAAGAAATAAAGATTTAAAGGGACAAAGGTAGATAAAAAAGTAGTTTGTCGGGATAAGATAGAGCAAGCCCAAAAAACACCTGCAAGAAAGTAATTAATTTTTTTCTCCTTTGAATTTACAAGCATTAATAAAGATAGCAATAAAAATGTACCAAAAAAATAATCTGACCAAGGATAAATTATGTAAGGATGGATTAAGAACATTATAAGTGCAGAAAGAGAGGCTAAATCTTTACCCAAGACTTTTTTCCAAAGATAATAAGAAAGATAGATACTTATGGCATAAAAGATACCGGTGATGATCCCTACACTTACTACAGTATCACCTAAAATTTTTAAAGCGATTCCCTGGATAAGGGTAGTAAGGAGGCCGTATTGGATAAATATCTCTTTGTAGGGAATAAGACCTTTATTAAGATCAGAAGCATTAGAATACATTAAACCCCAATGGTGAGCGTCTAAATTAACTTTAGATTCAACGATACTTAATCCTATACTTATTAGACATAGAAGTATCACATATATATTAAGATTTAAGTCTATCAAAAGTTTTTTTAGATTTTTATTAGAGAGCATTTATTTTATATTATAAATTAAAATAGAATATCCAAGATTATCTACAGGCTCATATTTTTTTAACCAATCATAGCCTCCTTTTGCTGTATGTACTCCCTGAAGATAAGTTGCGCTTATAGCAATAATGCCAGAGACTTTTTTAAAAGGTTCTAATTTTTTATAATTTATTTTATAATAATCAGGCTCAGCGGTTCCAAAATATGCTAAATATATTTCTTTAATATTATTTTTCTCTAAATATTGCTTTAAGAGTTTTAAATCCTGCCCCCAATCAAGATTTGAGTCAACTAAATATTTATAGCCATTTTTAGCACCCCCAACAAATTCATTAAAATAGGCAAGATAGTGCGGATAGATATTTAATGTGCCAATAAGATACCATAAGCATAGTAAAGCAAAGATTAATTTATATTTAAATTGGTTTAAAATTGGTAACTTAATTATTTGACTGGAGAAGATAAATAAGAAAGGATAAATGGGAAGGATATACTTTAGTTGTAATCCAAAGCGTGCAATAGTACTAAAAAATAAAAATCCTATTACTGGAATTAATAAGAACCATTCCTCTTTAGGAGATAAAGTTTTTTTTCTTAAAAAATAATAAAGAGTTACGAAAATAAATATTAAAGAAGGAATAGGTGTTTTAATAAGAAAAGCAAAGAGATATCCAAACCACGGACTGCCCTGATAATATTTTCCCCAGACAAAGGTATCACGTAAAGGAAGTTTTATTTGTGCTATCCCTAAGAAGAAAGAGGGGAAAGGGATCTTTATTTTTTCTAAGAGGTTTATCAAAAAGTCAATATGTTTACTCGGTAAATATTTTGATAATAACTGGACTGCACTGGGATGACTTTCTTTTTTTAAAAGAATATTTCCATATTCAAAACCGTATCCTAACCATACGATTATAAAAGCGATAAACAACATAAGAAAGAAATACAAAAGGATAAATTTCCAAACTGGTTTTTTATTTAATCTTTCAGGCAGGTAAAAATAAAATATAACTAAAAATAAAGGTAAAAGGATTAAAGCGCTGAATTTGGTAAGTAAGGCTATCCCTAAACAGAGGGATGAAATTAGAAATGTCTTATAACTTTTTGTTTTAAGAAATTTCCTAAGATAATAAAGAGTAATTAAAATGATACAACTTAATCCTATATCAGGAGTAACAACTTGAGAGTGGGCAATAATATTAGGAGAAAAGGCATAGAGAAATAAAGCAAAATATCCGCAAAGCAATCCGTAAAGTTGTTTTGTCCAAAGAAAAACAAAATACCCCAATAATAAAGCGATAAAAACTGAAGGGAGTCTTCCTAAAAATAAAATTTTATCTGCATCTTGACCACTATGATAAAGAAATTCATTGCTAAATTTGTAAGCATCTATATATTTGGCTTCTTTAGTTAAATTCCAACTTTCAAATTCATTAGGATTTTTTAAATTAAGAAATAACAAAGGAAGCCCTGCCAATATTTTAGTTAAGGGAGGCTGTTCCGGTGTCATCCTTAAATCATGCATAATCAAATGGGTGTATCCGGAAATTAAATGATTTCCTTCATCAAAGGTAGCGGATTTTTCTTTCATACTCAATACACACTGTAAGAAGAAAAGAGTTAGTAATACTATAACTATGAGATTAGTTTTAAATTTCATTTTATTCAACTTTTTTATAAATAGAGAATAAAGAAACCCCCCAAGGTAAATTAAAATGACGCAGAAGTATTATTTCTAATTTTGCTATGTAAGGGAAGAATAAATTACTTATAATTAAAAATGGTTTATATTCAAAATCTAAATGTAAAATATCAATATTAATTTTATTTTTGGGGACAGAGCTTATGAATTTTCTAAATATAAGTAAAGGTAAAAAAATAAAAAAATTGAAATATGTGCATCTTTCTAATTTAAATCCAACTGTAGAAATTTTCTTTATCAACTCAGTTTTGCTATACCTTCTTTTATGCCCCAATGCTAAATCATGTTCGCCCCAAAGTATTCTAAAAGCTGGAACGCTAATAATTAGATAACCTCCTTTTTTAAGCGTTCGCCGAAATTCCATAAGACAGCCATAATCATCTTCTAAATGTTCTAATAAATCAAAGGTGCAGACGATATCAAAAGAGGCATTTTTAAAAGGTAATTTATTCGCATCTCCAACAATTAAATTCTTTAATTTCCTTTTTTGACATAAATTTAAGGCAATCAAATTATTATCAACTCCAAATCCTGTTCCATATTTATTGATTAATTCTAAATTCCTTCCGCTTCCGCAGCCCACTTCTAATATATGTAAGGTATTTTTATATTTATTAGTTAGTTTTTTTATATTGTCTCTGATAATGGCTGTTTTTAAAGTAAAATACCAGAAATTATTTTCTAAAGAAAAATGCAGATGATAATCTTTTTCTCTCATTTGTAGTGACCCAGAAGATTATAGATAAATATCCGCAAGATATCTATTAACATTATTATTGAATCCTTAATTATATGAACTTTAGAAGCATACCTGTTTTTCCAAGTTATTGCTACCTCTTTTATTTTATAGTTAAATTTTTTAGCAATAAAAAGTACCTCTACATCAAAGGCAAAGCGGTTAATTTTGGTTTTTAAAAATATCTTCTTTGCCACTTCAGTTTTAAAGATTTTAAATCCACATTGAGTATCCTTTATACCTTTAAGTATTAGAATTCTGACTAATAGGTTAAATATTTTACCCATTTTTTCTCTATACCAAACTTGACGTCTGATTAGTTGTGATTGTTTTAGACCTCTTGAGCCGATTACAATATCATACCCATTTTTTATAAAAAAAAGAAGTTTATCTAATTCTTCAATAGGGGTAGAAAGGTCAGCATCAGTAAATAATATATATTCACCTCTACTAACTAAAACCCCTTTTCTTACGGCGTAGCCTTTGCCACGATTGATATTGTTTTTTAAAAGAATAATCGGTTGAGAGTTGGTTTTTAAGAAATCTTGAATAATCTTGACAGTATCATCTGTGCTTGCATCATCAACGATTATTAATTCATATGGATATTCTTTTTTGACAAGGAAATTAATTATTGTTTTTAATGTATTTATTATTATTTCTTTTTCATTAAATACAGGTATTATTATTGATAAAAACATTTTTATTTAGATTCTATAAGTTCAACTTTATAAAGCACAACCGAATCACTTCTGTATATCTCTTTTAAAAACTTTGCTTCATCAGGATTAAAATCTCCTATTTTTCTTTCAAAATCTGTATATAAGAAATAATCGATTCTGTTTTTAGTAAGTAGGTCTATCCTTGATTGGTCCTCCGTAGATTTAGACATAAATTGTTTAAATAAATTTAGTTTTTTATGTTTATTAACTGTCTCTGCAACATGGCCGATATATGTTTTTAACCCGGTTCTGGCTGGGATGAAACTGCCTATTTCTCTGGATGCTAATACTGTACCATTAATAGGAAGATTTTTATCCATCCAGTTAAAGACATCTTCTAAATCTTTGGATAGAAAATATGGATATTCAATCTGGGTAGCAGTTCTTATATCCCCAATAAAATGCATCAGGTTAGATGGTATGGTAAATAGAATAAAAAAGAAAATAAAAATTTTACCCTTTTTATTAAGAATACCTTCTTTAAACCAGCCCCATTTCTCAAGTATCCAAAAAAGACCAAGACCACAGAGAATTGATAGGGCTATATGCAAGCCTTCTACTAAGCGCATTCTAAATGGAAGTTTACTTTGAAGTAATATTAAAGTTGAGATTACCCAAATAATTAAAAAATAAAATTCCTGTTTATGTTCTTTAATAGCCTTTACAATAGCAAACATCGCTACTATTGCTACTAATCCCATTCCTAAAAGATAACCAAAGATATTATAAAAAGAAACCTGATAGATAAATAACTTGCTCACAGGATTTTTAATTAGCAAAATTAAATTAAGAAAGCCTGCAATCAGAGAAAATAGAAGTAAGACTAAATAATTAAAAATAACTTTATTCCTAATCATTCTATCTCTATAAATGAGATACAGACTATATATACCCAGGTTAATAACTATTGTAAAAATTCTAAATAGATGAATGTAGTTTAAAATAAGTATAAGTAAACCTGTAAGGAGAATTAAAATTGAGATCTTATAATAACTGGCAAAAAATAAAATAAAGATAATTAACATTATAGCGATAGCGAGTTCTGTATGTCCAAACCAATCTATACCCCAGAAGGTTACCGCCTGAGGATGAACTTGATCACAAGGAACCATAAATATTTCAGGTAATCTGAAGCCGAAGAAATGGTAAAGTGTAGCAAAGATATAACCAAAACCGCTGGAAAAACAGATTAGGATAAAAATAATTTTTCTTTTTAAGATATCCTTAATAAAATAAGCTAAGAATATATAACTGGTGAATAGGAGTATTAGACCTGAAATTATGCGCATTATTTGGTATACGATAACCAAAGGTATATTTAAATATCGGCTAATCAAGCCTCCAAATAAAAAATACGGCCTAAAGATATTTCTTGGTTGTTCTTCTGTGGTATATTTTATTTCAAAAAGAAAATACCCCTTTTCTGCCTGTTTCATCCAAGTAAGATAAGAATTCAGGTCTTCATGAGGGCTTAAAAAACCTACAAAACGATAATTGTCATTTTGCATTAAATAACCGATCAATAAAGGAATAATAGTAATTGTAAGGGTAAGTAAAGAAATGAGAGTAACAAATTTCCACTCTTTAGGATTAATTTTACTAATCAATGTCATTACTATTTTTTATAAAGACCTCTATAATAATTTATTTTAATCTTAAGGATACCAAAAAAAGACTTTATACCATCAATAAATGGTCTTACTTTTGAATGAATATTATGAGTCCAGACCACCGGTATTTCCTTAAATCGATAACCTAATAGTTTTGAAAGCAAAAGTAACTCTACATCGAAGGTATAATCTTTACAAGATAGTTGCGAGAACAATGTTTTAGCTACCTCTTTACGAAATACTTTAAATCCACAGTTATAATCTTTAACCCCCCTTAAAATGAAAATCTTTACTATATAATGATAGATCTTACCTAAAAGTATTCTTAGGAAGGGCTCTTTTATTAAAATTTTTGCTCCATTTACATATCTTGAACCGAAAACAAACCCATAATGTTTATTCGATTCTAACCATGACAACATCTTATCTATCTCATTAATAGGGGTTGAATGATCGGCATCCATAAATAAAATATATTCGCCTTGCGCAGACATAACTCCCTTTTTTATTGCCGAACCTTTTCCTTCATTTTTTTGATTTTTTAAAACTAAAACATTTTTGTTTTTTTCTGCAAAATTTTTAGTTATATGATAAGTATTATCTCTACTGCCATCATCCACAACGATTATCTCGTAACTGTAATTTTTCTTTGATAGGAAATCAATGATGCTTTCCAATGTAGCAATAATTTTACTCTCTTCATTATAAGCGGGGATTACAATAGATAAAAACATTTCTTTTAATTTTTTAAGATTTTTTACATACCGCAAACAAAGAAATACCAAATGGTAATTTAAAGCGATTCTCTAATTTAAGTAGCCAGCAAAACTTATCAAATAGCCAAGTTTGAATCAAAGAGAATTTTTTTCTTTTTAAAATTTTTGAATTTAAAAACCATCCCAATCCACCTAAGATATTAAAATAATCTACTTTTTCCACAGAAAATCCTACACTTTTTAATAACTTAACAAGATTTTCTCTATTATACCTTCGATAATGTCCCAAAGAATTATCAAGACTTCCTTTTAAATTAGACAGCGCCGGTACAATGATTATAACTTTGGTATTATCTTTCATAATACTATAAATATCCATTAAAGCTTTTTTGTCATCTTCTATATGTTCAAGGACATTTAAACACAGGATTGTATCAAAATTATAGTCTTTTAATATTTGCAAATCAGAACTAACTATATTATGATTTAAAATTGTAACATTTGGATAAACACCAAAACGATTGCGAAGATAAAAGAGATTTACTTCATCAATGTCTGTAACTACTAATTTTTCAGCATGTAGTAAATACTTAGTTATATTTCCAATACCCGCACCTATTTCTAAGATTCTTTTATTTAAGAAGGGTTTTATCTTTTCGTATATAAAATAGTTATAATTCCTTAACGCACCCATTTTTAGCAATGTATCTAAACTAATATCATAAGCGGTAAATTTTTGTCTTATTAACCAGTAAATCTCTGTAAATAAATGATACCAATGGATCTTTTTGCCCTCTTCGTAAGTTCTTCCACTATAAGATATGGGAACTTCATAGACTCGAAAGTTATGTTTAAATATCTCTGCGGTTATCTCTGCTTCAATTCCAAAATCATTTGCTTTTAATTTTAGATTTTTAATTACCTCTTTCCTAAAAGCTTTATATCCGGTCATCAAATCAGTAAGGAATGTATTGTAGAGGATGTTAGCAATGAGATTTAAGATTTTGTTGCCTAAGTAATGAGTAAATAGATAAACCCGATGCGTTCCAATAAAACGCGAACCATAGACCACATCAGCATAACCATCTAAAATGGGTTTTATCAATATAGGTATCTCCTCAGGATGGTACTCTAAATCCGCATCTTGAATAACTACAATTTCGCCTTTTACATATTTAAATCCTGTGCGCAGTGCCGAACCTTTTCCTAAATTTTTACTATGGAATATTATTTTAATTTCTGGGTCAGCAATATTTTTTAAATATTCTTTTGTTCCATCATTTGAGCCATCATCTACAACGATTATCTCTTTTTCTAAAGCAATTTTTTTTAATTTATCTAATACAATAGGTATAGTTGGTTTTTCATTATATACCGGTACAACTATAGAAATCATCTTAACTTATAAATTCTTATATTTGGTCCTTTTGTTTTATTCTTTAGCGATAGAAATTCCTTAATAGGTTTATAATTATACATTATCTCTTTATAAAAATCTATAATTGGCCAATACTTTTTAGGAATTAGCTCTTTAGGATAATGAAAAAATTTATATAAGAGTGCATCAGAAATAATTATTAAGTCGTATTTCTCTTTATAGTTTTTTATTGCTTCTATAGATTCCGAGATATCCCTTTCATAATTAGGCTCACCTTCTAAGTATCCTATTGGATTGATAATATAACTTAAATCATAATTTATTTTTTCCTTTGCCACCTTCTCTTTAATTTGATAAAAGATTTCTCTTTTTTTATGATACCCATAAGTTAAGAGGTCTTTTGGTTTTTTTTGTGCCTGTAATCTAATTTTATAAGGACTCTGCATTAGGGCAGGACCATATTCATTTAAGAGAATCTTACTTCCTGAAGGTATATTCTTTTCTACCCATTCTTTTGCTTGGGTCATTGTATTGGGTAAGGAAAAATTTAAATCTGTTTTTATGCTTAAATACAGAGGTTCGCTCAATAGAAATAATACCATTAGATACCATAATAAATTCATCTTGTTAAATTTAATTTTTAAATCATATAAGAATTTACTTGAGAAGATAACCAATAAAGGAAGGATGGGTAATACAAAGCGGGAGTAGGTATTTTTATTTAATCCAAGAATTAAAAAATAAATTATGGTGGGGATTAAAAAGATTAAGCAATCTTTCTGTTTTTTTATGATTATGTAAAATATACTCAGAAGAAAAAAAAGAAATAAAGTAAATCCCATTGCAGAAATTAAATTAAAAAGATGTTCTAAATAAGGGTTAGTCTTTTCCCAGCCAAACCAGCCAATTTTAGCGCAGAGGATCTGTCCTTTTATATCTAAGATAAATTTAGGAAAATCCAGAATGGCAAATGGGCAAGTTAAAAAAAACCCTAAAAAAATACCGATAATACAAAGAAAGATATTTTTATTAAATAAAAATTTAAAACCTTCTTTTTTATTATTTTTAAATAGATGTGCTAAAAAAATAGAGATTACCCAAAATATTGCTGGATATTTGGTGGCGGTCGCTACTCCTATAAATAGACCACTTAATAGATAGTCTTTTTTTTTATTATATAGAAAAATATTAACTATAAAAATAAAAGCCAAAAGTAACATAAAAACTAAAGCTGTATCTACTACTGCATAGTGGCTATATTCTACAGGTAAAGGCAGAAAAGCAAAAAGTAATGAGGATAACAGAGCGATTTTTTTATTATATATTTTTTTGCTAAGAAGATAAATTAGATATATAGAAGCTGTTCCCAGAAAGGCTGAGGTAATTCTTCCAATGAGAAAAAAAATAGATGGGTCTTTAAGATAAAGGTATAAAAAATCGGTAGTATTTTTAAACCAACCAAAGATTTTCCCTAAGAGGTAAAATATACTAAATAAAAAAAACAAAGTATACTGAAAAAAAGTTGGCCAGATAAACCAGTGAGGATTTAAATCACCGGTTCCAAATTTTAAAGAGAGATATATAAGATAACTTTCATCACCGTAATAATTATAAGGAAGGTCTTGTTTTATATTCCATAACCTCAATATCAGTCCTAACAAGAGGATAAATAATAAAATAAAATTATGTTTTTTATTTTCCCAAAGCAATCTCATTTCTTAATTCCTTTTCTTCATTGGCAAATAAAGCCAAAAGAACCCAGAAATAACCAATTTCCCATAGGGTAGTCATATGCGAACCAAAGAAACAATTAATGATAAGTCCAACTATTCCAGTTAAAAATCCCAAAGCAGAACCTTTTAATATCTCATCATCAGAATGCTTATATACAAACCAACTACAGCGTATCCCCATAAAAATACAAAGGAGAAAAGTCAAAAGGGTTAATAAGCCATATTCTGCGGTTAATAAAAGAAAGCTGTTATGTACATCTCCGATATCAATTCCTCGGTAATAAGAAAGATAAGTGCCCACCATTCCAATCCCATAACCCAAAAGTGGTCTATTTTTGATAAGTTCTAAAGTTGCTTTCCAGGCTTCTATTCTTTTGCCTGCGGAAGGTTCGATTTCTGGAGCATAACTATAAATTTTCTCTCCTACTACGGTCATCTCTATTCTTTCTCTTACTGCTTGGGGCAGAACCCAACGGTTAGTAGCGATAAATATAAATACTGCTATACAAAAAATAAAAAGGGCTTTATTTCTAACAAAAGATATAAATAACATCGTCACTACAAAAGCCAAATATGCTCCTCGAGAAAAACTTACCGCTACGGTTCTTACTGCCCACCAGAAAGGAAGAAGAATAAGCCAATAAATTTTTTTTCGAAAATTTACCAATAGTATTCCTAAGAATAAGAACATATAATCTACCGCAAAAGCACCTATCATATTCGATTGTTCTCCTATTCCTGCTACACGCCTATAATCATAATAATGGGTAATTTGTCCCACATCTTTAATAGTTAAGAATATCGCCAGCGTTACTCCCAAAAGTAAAACCATAATTGTATCCTTTCTTAAATCCCGTCTATAAGTCATACCTGAAGTAATAAAAAATAACAATATAGGGTCTAACCAGCGTTTTAAGGGATATAGCCAGAATTTTAAATACTCCCCTCCATATCCAAATCCATTAATAATATAGGAAGCTATAGAGAATAAAGCAAACATTAGCGGAAATTTTGTTATTCGGTTAGGACTTAAAAAAGGTCTTCCTTTTTTTACCTTATCTACAAACCAACATAAAATTACCAAAGTAGATAATACATTAAATAAATTTAAGGCAGTATATTGACCTCCGAAACGGCCTGGTAAGGCATCTACAAAAGGAATATATAAGATAAGCACAAGATATATAAATTCTGCATTAATTAATCCTGCTAATAATAAAAGAAAAAGTAAACTGGCACTGATTAGATTTCTTATACTTTGGCTCCAAAGTTCTTGGCGCATCCCTCGCGAGATAACTTTTCCTAAAAAATAACCTCCTATTAAAATAATAAAATAAAGCCAGAATTTCTCTTTTATAAAAGAAAGTCCAGTTTCTTTTTTATTTTGAGAAGAAGAAATTTCTTTAGAATCAGTATTTGTTAACATAGACATACCGATAGCGATATAGATAATACGGGATATAAGTTACTACATTGCAGAGTACCGCACCTACCGGATTAGCATTCGCTTCTTTAAGTAAACTAAATGCGCGTTCTACATCCAAAGCACCGGTAGAGCCAGCTCTTACCACCAGAATTGAACCATCAACCTGAGAGCCTAAAACTCCTGCATCGGTAACCGGAATAATTGGTGGGGTATCGAAGAAAAGATAATCAAATTTTTGTTTTAACTGCTGGATGAGTTGTTTAAGTTTATTTGAACTTAGAAGTTCTGAAGGGTTAGGCGGGGTTCTGCCTGAAGGTAATATATAGAGATTAGCCACTTTTGGTTTATCGATAATGCTATTTATATCTACTTCCTCTAATAATACTTCTACTAATCCCGGTTCTTTAGGAATATTGAACATCTTATGCACCGCAGGTTTTCTTAAGTCCGCATCGATTAAAAGTACTTTCTTTTCCAACTCTTGCGCAAAGGCTAAGGAGATATTACAAGTAGTTACAGTTTTACCTTCTCCCCTTAAAGCACTGGTAATGACGATAGAATGTAAAGGTTGTTTTTGGGAAAGGGAGCGTAGGTTTGTGCGCATAATTTTATACTGTTCAGCGATATGGGAACTGGGATCAGTATATATCACTAATCGATTATCTATACCTTCAGAGTTTCTATCCTCTTTTAAAATATAAGTAGTTGAGCCAACCTCTTCTAAAAGTTTTCTTTTATATTCTGAAAAAAATGTTTTTAATCTAAATAGACTCTGTCTTAATCCCATATTATTTAAAGAGAATAAATTTAATTAATCCTCCTAAGATAGAAAATATCACAAATAAGAATAAGCAGAGGATGAATAATCTCTTTTTTGCTTTCAATTCTTCTGCCTCTTCTTTAGTTAAGATTTGACTTACCGAGGTAAGTACCGGAATATTTAAAAAATTTCTCAGTTGAGTTGCTTCTGTAAAGGAATAATCCGTCATCTCCGTAAAAGCCACCAGAGCAATCCCCACCATCATCCCAAACATCGCTCCTGCAAAGCCCATAAATTTACGGTTCGGTTTAAAGGGTTTTAAAGGAACAGTTGCAGGTTCAACTACTCTAAATTTTGTTCCTTTCTCTTGAAATTCCAATCTCTGGGTAATATAGGCGGTTTCTAATTTTTTGGTCAACTCTTCATAGATAGCAGCATTAATATTATAATCTCTCTGCAAGTTTGCCAATTCTTCTTCCTTTTTAGGTATAACTTTTATCCTTTCTGCCTCTTCTTTTAGTGCCAATGTAGTGAGTTTAATTCTTGTTTTTACAGATTCAATATCCGTTTCGACTTTAGCCAATTCCATTTTAAGATTCTGGTATATAGGATTAAGCACCTCTTTTTCTCCTAAAGAACTTGATTGTTTTTTTCTTTCTCTAATTTTTTCTTTTAATTCTTCAATCTCCTTTTTTAATCTTATTACCATCGGATGTATATCTGTGGCATCTACTTCCAATTTTGCCAACTCCACCTGTTTATTATTTAAATCTGTTTCTAATTGTTTTACTACTGGATCCGCAAGCCTTTCAGAGACGATGTATTCGCTTTCGGTTTCCAGTTGTTTTTTAAGTTGCTCTCTTTTTTTAAAAAGGTCTTTTAAATCTAATTTGAGTTTAATGATATCTCCTTTTAATTCAGTGAATTTTAAAACCTGAACATTGGTAGGGATATTTTGCCCTACGATTTTAGTTAACTCTTCAGATACTTTTGCAGAGAGAAGTTCTTGATGCTCTTGTTTAAACTTTCTTAAAGCCTCCTCTGCCTCTTTTAATTTTTTTTCATAGATTTCCCTTTGGCTTTTTAAAAATTCAATTCCTGCATTGGTCTCACGCATCTGTAATTCCAAGTTATGTTTTATAAATATACTGGTAATAGCATTGGCAATTTTTTGACATACTACTGGATTTGCATCTTCTGCAGTAACTTTCAAAAGGTCCCTTCCGATTAATTGAACAGAGATACTATTTCTTAAAGAATTTATTAAATCTTCATATGCCTCTTTTCCAGAGATACCTTTGTCTAAATTCAATTCACTGATGAGTTGTTCTAAAATAGGCCTACTTAAAAGTATCTTTACAATCGTATCTAAGCGGTCTTTGACTGTAGTAGAAACCGCCAAACCACTAATAAGAGGGTTGGATACTTTTTCTTCTTCAATTAAAACTAAGGTGGAGGTGCGGTATTTTGGGGGGATGGTGAAACTAAAACCTATTGCTAATGCAGAGAATATAATAATAGGGGATAATATAAGCCATTTTCTCCGAAAGAATATTTCAATATAACTTTTAGCAATCCCAGTAACGGTACTAACAGTGATGGGCATATTTACTTTTTGCTTTCCGGTGTCGGTCCTACTACTTCTTTTATCGGAGTAGCTGCCCTTATCGCAGTAGAAGTAGCAGGAATTGCTTCTGCGGTATCCCTTGCGCTGGTAAATGGAGAAGTGATTTGGGTAATAATACTGGTGACTTTATAAAGCACTGTTTTGGGAATGTATATTATATCTCCAGGTTCTATATAAACATTATCCGCCATCTTTCCTTCATAAAGGATAGAGGCAACATTTATTCTTTTCACAAAAGGTTCTACTCTATGGGGTTTAATTAAAAGTACCCTTCTCATTGCTGCCCGATCTTCTATAGGTAAGCCTGCACGGTAAAGCGCTTCCATTAAAGTGAGTTTGCTTCTTCCTAAAGGAAATTCACCACGCAGTCCTGTCTCTCCCAATATGTACCATTTTTTAGAATAGTATCCGGTAATTACTAATTGTACATCCGGCTCTTTTATATATTTACTCAATACCTCCTTTATTTTTTCCGTAGCCTCTTTTACTGTAAGATTATTAACCTGAACTACTTCTTTTATAAGTGGTAAAATTATCTCTCCGCCTGCTTCTACTGTAACTGAACCGGATAACTCTGGATGTCCTAAAACATTTATCTCTATTACATCATCCGGACCTAAGGTATAGATAGGAGGTTCTTTTTCTTTGGATAAAATAAGCATACGGGTTAAGACGAGATACTCCTTTACATCTTTATAGTTGGGGTCAAGCTCATGGAGTTCTTCAAATTTCTCCAGTGCTTTCTGAGGCCAATTGTTATTGAGTAATTCTTTGGCTTCCTGATAAAGCAGTTCACATTTTTCCCTTAAAGCCTCTTTAAGGGCATTTTCTTTTTCCTGGGGGTATCTCTTTCTCTTTTCTTCCAATAGAGAACGCACAGTAGCTAAATTTTTTAAAGCTCCTTCATGTTGAGGACTGACCTCTAAGACCTTTTCGAATTTTTCTATCGCTTTTTGATAATCTTTACGCATCATATCCGCTAAACCACAAGCATAGAGATTGCTGATATATTTTTCTTTCGCTATCCTTTGTAATTCTTCTTCTTTTTTTTGACTTTCTTTTATTTTTTCTTTAGTGAGATTGAGATAGTAATCTAAATTTTTATAATGAGGGTTAAGTTGATTGAGACTTTCAAAAATATCTAAAGCATCTTTATATTTTTTCTGGCGATAGTATTTAATGCCCAAATTATATAAAATATCTATTTTTTTTTGCTCTATAAAGACCGCTTTAGGTTTTTGAATAGAAGAATTGTCTTTTAATTCTTGAGCTTTAAGCGTAGAAGGATTTTGTAGGCATAAGACGATTAATAAAGAGAGGATAAATTTATACCTTAAACTATTCATCAATTTAATTATAATACAAAAATTATAATCTTCTATAATAATTTTTAAAATCTATCAGTTCTTTCTCTATCTCTTCAAGATAGCTGGATATTTGCGGAAATTGTTTTTTAATCTCAAATAATTTTTGATTTAGATAATCAATAAACTGTTCTTTCTTAAGTTGATTATCTTCTAAAAACTTTCTTACCTTTTCCAAGACCAGAAAGAAATCCTGTAATTCATCATATTTTCTTACCCTTATCTCTACGGGAGGGATTTTGAAATATTGGGTTAATTCTAAAAAGATGCGTTTTATGCGAAATATTGGTCCAACGATTCGATGGGAGAAAAGAATGCCTAAAAAAGTCATCCCTATAACCAGTACCAAAATCCCGTTTATTACTATTTTGTTTAATTGATTCAGCTCATATGCACTTTGACCAATTAAATCCTGAGAAAGTAATTTTAAATTTTTTATATTATTTTTTAATTCATCGATTGCCTTTTCATCAAATTTAGATTTCTCTAACAATCTTAAAGCTGTTTCCAAAGAGGCGATCTGACTCATCATCTGGTTATTTTGCGAGGTGATTATATTTTTATTTATATTAAAAATCATTATGCTAATAATTATTCCTAACAGGAGAACCGGTAAGATTGCATAGAGACAGTATTTCATCTGAAACTTCCAATTGACAATATATCTTTTTCTTTTCATTTTTTTCCTCCTATTTTTATCTGTTTTTCCAATTCTAAAATATGCTCTTCTACTTCGGGATGGCGAAATACCCCGGGAGTAAATTCTATATATTTCTTCCAATGAAAGATCGCTTGCTCAAAATCTCCAATTTTTTCTAAATTTATCGCCAAATTCCAATGGGCAAATGTATGGCGGGGATTTATTTTAAGGGCTGAAGAATAAGCGCTAATAGCGTTTTGGATATCTCCCAAAGCAGAATAGGCGATTCCTAAATTAAAGTAACTTTCTGCAGTTGGTTTTAATAAGACTACCTTTTTAAATTCTTCTACCGCTTCTGAATACTTCTCTTTTAGATAGTAAAACATCCCTATCTCATTGTGTAATTCTGCAGAGACTAAAAGGTTTGGTCTTCTTTCCTTAATAAAATTAAATTCATTTATTGCCCTTTCATGATTGCCATTTTTGATATATGCTAGACCAAGATAAAAATGTGCCAAAAGATTTTCAGGATTTTTCTTTATAACTTTTTCCAATTTCTCTATGGCGGTTGCATAATTTCCAGTTTTTAAATTGAGTTTACCGATTAAAAAATCCGAAAACAATATTTTAATAATCCCGGTAATTCCAATTATACCTAAACTAATTACTAAAATAAGCTTGATATGGTTTCTTTTTAATTTAACTGTCATATAAATTATTTTATCATAGAATAATTAACCGGTCAAAAATAAAATAATCACTTGCTTTTTAATTTGATTGTGTTATAATTTTTTAAAATGGCAAAGATAAATAAATTAAATATTTTTATTGCAATTTTAATCGGGATAACTTTATTTGCGCTTTTTAAGTATATAAGAATCTATCAGGAAAGAAGAATCATCTTAGAGGAACTGAATAGGAAAGAGAAAGAGATTCTAAACCTTAATAAGATAAAAGAAGAGTTGATTCAAAAAGTTTCTGAAAAAGAACGAGTTATTTTAGAAAAGGAGAATATAGAAAAAGAGTTATCCAAAGAACTGAATGCAAAGGAAGAAAGGCTTACTAAGATGAAAGAGTTATTAGATAAAGCCCAACAGGATATAGAGGAACTCAAACAAAAAATAGATACTTTAGAAGCGCACAACGCAGAATTGATTAAAGAAAAAGACCAACTTCAAGAAAAATTAGATAAGGTTAATCAGCAGTATAACTCTTTGTTTGCGCGTTTTCAATCGATAAGGGAGTTAAAAAAGGCTATCTCTGAGTTAAAAAGAAAAATTTATTTAGAAAAACGCCAAAAAATTAAAGAAAAAGATAGAGTTTTAGAGGGGAATAGAGGTTATATAATTAAGGATGGAGTAACTACTTTACAGCCAAAGGTAAAGATTAAAGTAATCCCTGTAGAATAATGCGTCAATTTATCAACCTTATATTAAATAATCGAATCCTTATCACTACTTTTTTAGCCTGGATTGTTGCTCAATCCATAAAAGTAATTATTGGAATAATTAAGGAGAAAAAATTTGATTTCCGTTGGTTAATAAGTACTGGTGGTATGCCCTCTTCGCATACCGCAGGAGTAGTGGCTTTGGCTACCAGCGTGGGGATTCATACAGGTTGGGATTCGGTATACTTTGCGATTGCGGCGGTTTTTGCGGTGGTAGTGATGTTTGATGCGCAAGGTGTGAGAAGAACAATCGGTCGACAGGCTTATATATTGAATAAAATTTTAGATGATATTTACTGGCAGGGAAAGATTCAGGAAGATAGGCTCCGTGAACTTATCGGACATACACCTATTGAGGTGATTATGGGTATGGTTTTAGGAATAGTCATTTCTTTTTTAATGCATTAGAAAGGAGGAAAGGATAATTTGAGAAGGTTAATTTTAATTATAGTGGCTATAGTTTTCGTCTTTTTGATTAGTTTTATTTTTTGGGTTAATATAAAATCTAAAAAAACTACCTCTCCAAAAGAGACTCCTTCATTTCAGGTTATTTTAAATCAGGCAAAAGAATATGAAGAAAAGTCAGACCTTACCTCTGCTAAAGCACTATATCAGAAACTTATCAATGAATTTCCTAATTCTGAGCAGATAGCAAACTGGCAGAAAAAACTTGAAGAGATAAATATGAAACTCCTGTTTTCTCCTAAAGTAACTGCAGGAAGCATACTCTACGAGATAAAACCCGGTGATACGCTTTATAAAATTGCCAAAGAATTTAATACCACTATAGAATTAATTATGCGGATGAATAATCTTAAAGATGAGCGGGTATATCCCGGAAAGAAAATAAAAGTATATACCCAACCTTTTAGCATTATTATCGATAAATCCGAAAATACCCTTATCCTAAAATCCAATGAGGAGGTTTTTAAAACTTATATTGTCTCAACCGGAGAAAATAATTCTACTCCCACGGGTAATTTTAAGATTGTAAATAAAATTAAAAATCCTACCTGGTATAAAACCGGTGCAGTTGTTCCACCCGCAAGCCCAGAAAACATCCTGGGTACTCGTTGGCTGGGTCTTAATATAAGAGGTTATGGTATCCATGGAACAAATGACCCGAAAGAACTTGGCAAGTCCGTTACCCAGGGTTGTATCCGTATGTCTAACCCCGATGTAGAAGAATTGTATATGATTGTTCCCTTAGGTACAGAAGTTACTATTGTTGATTAGAGTTTAAATCTTACCAAATAAATAACTAATAGATAAATGAACGGTTTAGATTTTGAAAAGCCGATAAGAGAGTTAGAGAAAAAAATTGAAGAGTTAAAAAGATTTACTATTGAAAAGAAGATAGATTTATCTTCAGAGATAAAACGCTTAGAGCAGAAGTTAAGTGACTTAAAAAACTCCATATACTCTTCCTTAAGTAGTTGGCAGAGAGTGCAGATTGCCCGACATCCCCAAAGACCCTACACCTTAGATTATATCCAGATGATGATGACTGACTTTTTGGAATTACACGGAGATAGATGTTTTTCTGACGATAAAGCAATTGTCGGAGGATTGGCTAAAATCGATGGTTTAAAAATTATGGTTTTGGGACACCAAAAAGGAAGAGGAACAAAGGAGAATCTCTTACGCAATTTTGGTTGTGCGCATCCTGAGGGTTATCGTAAAGCTTTAAGACTGATGCAACTGGCAGAGAAATTTAATTTACCCATATTAGTTTTTATTGACACACCCGGTGCTTATCCGGGAGTAGGTGCAGAGGAAAGGGGTCAGGCACAGGCGATCGCTTTAAATTTAAGAGAGATGAGCCAAATTAGAAGTCCTATTTTAGTAGTAATTATTGGTGAAGGAGGAAGCGGTGGAGCTTTAGGGATAGGGATAGGAGATAGAATCTTAATTTTAGAAAATGCCTACTATTCGGTAATTTCTCCAGAGGGTTGTGCTTCTATACTCTGGAGAGATTCTACTAAAGCTCCGGAAGCAGCGGAGGCATTAAAATTAACCGCTTTTGACCTTTTAGAATTAGGGGTGGTTGATGAGGTAATAAAAGAACCTTTAGGCGGAGCGCATACTGCACCCCAACAGATGGCAGAGACTTTAAAAGAAGCAATCCTTAGGCATTTTAAGGAACTTTTAAAAGTCCCCTTAGAGACTCTCTTAGAGAAGCGTTATGAAAAATACAGATGTATAGGGAAAGTAAATGAAGGAGAATGAACTGATTCTATTAGGATTACTTAAGGAATCACCCAAACATCCCTATCAGATTAAAAAAGAGATAAAAGACCTTATCTCTATCTTTGTTGGTCTGGAATTAAAATCTATATATTATCCTTTAAGAGTAATGGAGAAGAAAGGTTATGTAGAAAAAATCATTCAACAAACGGAGAATCGACCTGCACGTTATATTTATAAAATTACCCCCCGTGGTGAAAAATACTTTTATCAACTTCTTTACGATAGTATCCTTAACTTTAAGAGACCAACTTTTAGTTTGGATCTCTGCCTTTATTTCTTAAAGTATTTAGATCCCAAAGTTGCACAACGCAGATTAAAGGCGCGTATTTTTTTATTAAAGAAACTAATTAAATCGATACAGAACACGATAAAATCTCTTAAGACCAAAAAAGATTCATCTTTTAAAGTAGATATTTTAGAACATGACCTTAAGATGATAAAAACGGAATTAGATTTTCTTAAAAACACAATAAAATATTAAGAGCAAGAGATGAAAGATAAAATTTTAAAACAACTGATAGAAAAATTAAGGCAGTACCATCTTGATTTTTCAAAGATGAATAAAGAGGATTTTTCTCAAGAAGCACAGGCGGTATTAAAGACTATATTAAAGAAAAATAAAGACTTAAGTATCACTACTATTGATGAGAAAGAGATAATTGAAGAGGCATTGGCCCATTTTTTTGGTTTTGGCCCTATCGAAAAACTACTTAAAGATCCCACTATCTCTGAGATTTTAATTAATGGCCCAAAGCAAGTTTATATAGAAAGAATGGGTAATCTTGAATTGACCGATATTACATTTTGGGATGAGAGCCACCTTATGTATTTTATAGAAAAGATGCTCCTGCCTTCGGGAAGACGCGTATCAGAAACTGAACCTTACATCGATGCTCGATTAGATGATGGTTCAAGGGTGAATGTAGTGGTAAAGCCTATCTCTTGGGCGGGCCCGATAGTAACTATAAGAAAATTTATGCATCAGATTTTTACCCTCGATGAACTTATTAAAGCAAAGACATTAAATAAATTAACTGCGGATTTTTTAAAAGCCTGCGCAATTTCTCGACTTAATATACTTATAACTGGTGGAGCAAGCACAGGTAAGACTACACTTTTGAATAGTTTGGCTTCTTTTATCCCGGAAAGAGAAAGAATAATTGTGATAGAAGATGTAAGAGAATTACATATCGCAAAAGACCACATAGTCTATTTAGAAACACGGCCACCCAATATTGAAGGTAAGGGAGAAATTAAAATAAAAGATCTGTTTAAGAATGCTCTTCATATGCGGCCAGACCGCATTATTATTGGTGAGGTGAAATCAGAAGAGGTATGGGATATGATTCAAGCTATGAATACAGGCCATGAAGGGTCTATGGCTACTCTTCATGCGAATTCTACATTAGATGCCTTAGACCGACTGGAGACTCTGTTTATTACGGGTAGCCATCCAAATTTTTCACCAGAGTTGGCAAAGAGACAGATAATCAGAGCCATTGATTTGATAATTCAAATGAACAGGTTCATCGATGGTTCGCGAAAAGTTATCCAAATCAGCGAAGTCTTAAAAACTAAAGAGTATAACCTTCAGGACATATTTGTTTTTGATGATAAAGATAATGAGTTGAAATTTACGGGCATAGTCCCTACCTTTTACCCCAGGCTTAAAAAGGAAGCGAATTTTTTCTGTGGAGAGTTTGAGAAGAATGGTTAAGGTCTTGACAAATTTTATTTTTTAGGCTATAATTAATATGGTTGATAGTTAATTTAATTAATAATTAAGGAGGTTAAATATGTCAGAACTTTCCCTTCCTGAATTTATAGAAAAGTTAAGCCAGATTATGCCCAAGATCGCCCTTAAATTTATGCGCAGGCAAGTAAAGGATTTATGTGAAAGCCAACTTACTTTCCCTCAATTTTTTGTTTTAAGTCTTT
>Ga0078972_1006648_pt1 | contig 27001 bp, 50 predicted proteins | sample YelNatPaOPGAMG01_FD_67568 | JGI IMG/M metagenome (GOLD analysis project Ga0078972, IMG submission 67568) | Hot spring thermophilic microbial communities from Obsidian Pool, Yellowstone National Park, USA - OP-RAMG-01 (SPADES assembly) (version 2) | ecosystem: Environmental > Aquatic > Thermal...
ACTCTCTCTCTATGGGGATTTATATATTTGAATCTATATATTACAACACAACAATAAATTTATAAATATATTGATATCATTTTCAATAAGGATAACAACATTTTAATTGTGCTATTCCTTATAAATTTTGATATCAATATCTTTAAATAAAACAAGAAGGTCCTAAATAGTTTCTACGGATGGAATTATAAGGTCCTAAATAAAGAAAGATTTATAAATCTCACTATCAATATATTATTATAAAAATAAGGAGGGATGAGAATGAAAGAAGAGTTTGATGTAAGAAAAGAGATTGAAAAGTTAAAAATGCATGTTTTAGAAAATATAAAAGAAATTGAAAAACATGAAGAAGCAGATGTTTATGATATTTTAACTGAAACAATAGATACTTTTTTAACTAATTTACACATAGAAGAAGCATTTAAAATAATAATGTATTTAAACAATTATGATAATATAGATAAAAGTTTAATAGATACATCAAAAGATTTTGAAAAATATGTTTTTTCGGTTTGCTTTCTATGTTTAGAAAATTATTTAATTGATTATTTAGTTGATTTTAAAAAAAATTGATAATGAAATAAAAACAATAAAACAAAAGTAAAGCGAAAAATAAGAGAAGCGAAGAAAGAAATAAGAAAAAGTTAGATCTTTTACATTCTTTTTTTTTTATTTTTTACATATTGCTTTTTAACATATAAGTTTATAATTTTCTGTGTTATATATAAAATATTATTAAAATGGGATGGTAAAATGTTGCTAATAAAAAATAAGCAAGCGTTAAGATATTTGAACGAAATAATTTATTTGCAACAAAAAATTAGAAACATCAAACTGAAAAAAACAGAAGTTGTATTGCAAGCATTACAAAACTATTACATTGATTTGTTAAAAGAAATATTACAAAATGATTTACTTATTCGCATTCTCGAACGAGTAGAGTATGAATTAGATAATAACGCAAATGAAATTAATTATTTTAAAATATTATGCGAAGAGATTGATGAATTTTCATCAGAAATACATCAATATTTATCTACATTTGACATAATAAGATATTTAGATGACATATTTTTACACGAAATCGACATATCTAAGAACAAATTAAAAATAAAAGAAATAAAGCGAAAAATAAGAGAAGCGAAGAAAGAAATAAGAAAAAGTTAGATCTTTTACATTCTTTTTTTTTATTTTTTACATATTGCTTTTTAACATATAAGTTTATAAATCTTTTTGTTATAAATAAAATATAAAAAATAAAAATAAAAATAAGGAGGGATGAAAATGGTTGAAACTGAAATGGAAACGAATTTCAATCTAATAAAAGAAATAAATAATAAAAAATATGTGTTCGGATGTAAAGCAAAAATTGAAATAGGTTATAGAACATTAGATGTTCGAGTAAAAAATGAAGAACTTAACATTAAAATGAGAGGAAGACTCGACATCGATGCAGGAATAATTTACTTTGATGATAAGCTTGAAATAGGTGAACTCAAAATAACTGGATTTAGAATTGACAGCGACACGCAAAAATTCATCAAAGAATGGTTCGAAAAAGAGATGGAAGAGTTTAAAAAGAAGATGGAAGAAGCAAAAAAGAAAGAAGAAGCTGAGTTTCAACAATTCTTACAAGATAACAATTACTACAAGAAAGAAGTGAAAATTCTTCAGCTATGCGATTCAGGTGAGTTTGGTATTCTCGGAATAGAAAATGAAAAAATAAGAAAATTTACTAACAAAGCACTTGATATATACTTGGCAGGAGTAATATCTGAAGGTTGGTATCCAGATTATTATATAAAGAGCAGGTTAGCAATTTTCACTATTGATGAATTAATAAAACAAAGAAAAGCAAGAAAAGTTGTCGATGAGGAAGGAAAAGCATTTTTAATACTTGATGCAGATGTTATTAATCAAATTGTGAATATGCTCAAGCAAAATCAAGCAAAATGGGGTGAGTTGAATGCAAGCTGTTCTTAAATTTGATGATATAAAAAATTCAGAGCTACAGCAAAAAGTTTATGACGTAGCGTTTAGAATAATAAAAGAATTCAAAATAACTAAAGATGAATTTCAAAAAGCATTAGAATATTACAATTATGTTTTAAGCGACAAAACTACACTTGACAACATAATAAACAGAAATGAATTGACACTCAGAGAATTTGAAACATTAAAACTTTTGATAGAACTTAATGAATATGCAGAACAAAAGAATATTGAAATAGTAAGTATGACAACATTAATAAAAAGTGTAGAGAAGATCTTTTGAAAAAACACATTATCATTTAAATCTTTTTTTTGTTTTTTATTTCTAATTTTTATATACTATTTATATATTATTATAAATATATTACAATTATTTTAAAGAACAATATAAGTTTATAAATCTTTGTGTTATAAATAAAATATAAAAAATAAAAATAAAAATAAGGAGTGATGAAAATGGAAGGAGGGTTTGATGTAAGAAAAGAAATAAATGATTTACTTATTTGCATTCTCGAACGAGTAGAGTATGAATTAGATAATGACGCAAATGAAATTGATTTTTCTGAAATATTACAAGAAGAAATCGATGTTTTTCTGACAGGAACATATGAGTATGATATGTTAGAAATTATAAAAGTTTTAAGAACATATGTCGATGATATAGATAAAGGTTTAATAGACACATCAGATTTTGAAAGAATAATAACAACGACTTGCTATTGTGCGATTTATGAGTATTTATATACATTTGACATAATAAATTATTTAGATGATAAATTGAATAGTAAAATAACTGATAAGGACATAAAAGAAATAAAGAAACAAATAATAGAAGCGAAGAAACAAATAAGAAAAAGTTATTTGCAAAATTACAAAGTTTAAAAAAAGCATATAATTTAAATATTAAAAATAAAATTAAGTTAAAGTGATGTATAATGAAAATAAAAGATGTTAAAATCGATACAGATGTAGTAAATGAAATACAAATTTTTGAAATAAGAAAAGACAACGAGTTAGAAGAATTAGTTAGGCATAAAAAAAATTACAAATGCGTGGCATATTGGGATAAAGTAAACGGCTGGTATACTAATGATATAACAAAAACAAAAGAATACGCAGAGAAAGACATAAAATTATTGAACATATGTAAAAGCAAACACGGGGGAACAAAAATAGAGATTTTCTTGAAACAAAAACAAAATTAAATTTTTATATTTTTTAAACCTAAAGATTTATAAATACTTTTAAACAAATATTATATATGTTAATAGAAGTAGAACCATTACGGGATATGGTTCAACTGACTTTACAGAGTGCTTTTGTTGAACCTTACTTGCCTGTAAATTTGTTACTGATAGGAAAGCCCGAAACAGCGAAAACATCGATTTTAACATTAACTCAAAAAAAGGATTTCATACTTTACACTAATGAAATAACAGCAAAACTTATGATTGATATTTTATTGCCTGAGGTAGAAAGAGGAACAATCAAATATCTGATAATACCTGATATTTTAAATTGTATAGAAAAACAAAAAGCGACAAGACAGCAGTTTCTGAATTTCATAAAAAGTTTAATTGAAGAAGGAATAACAAGCGTTTACACATATCATAAGAGATACACAGTAAGAAACACAGAAGATCCCGTAAGATGTGGACTGATAACAGCGATAACGACGGTTGATTTCAAGAGAATAAGAAAGTATTTAGAAAATATAGGTTTACTTTCAAGGTTTATACCATTTTCTTACGATTATTCAATCGAAAAAATAAAAAAGATACTTGAATATTTAGAAAGCGAAGAAAACAGAGAAAGTTATGATTTTTTCATAAAAAAAGAAAGAAAACAAATAAAAGGTTCAAAAGAATTGTTCAAAGAATTTGAGATGGTTTCAATGAAGTTAGCAACACAATATCAAGGTTTCGGATTTAGAACGCAAATTAGATTACAGCATTTAGCGAAAGCAAACGCATTACTAAATGGGAGAGAAGAAGTAACTAAAGAAGACATAGAAAAAATAATAAGATTATCGAATTGGATTAATTTCGATTTCAATACTCTATGAGGTGATAATATGAAAATAATTGACATTTTACATAGAATTGCAAGAGGAATACCGAAGGAAGGTTCTACATTCGAGAATTTTGAAGAGGCATTCATATATTTTGGAATAACAAATCAGCAGAAAATCAAGAGATATGTTTTGATGATGGAACGATTAGGTTTGATAACGAGAAAAGATGAAAAGGGAAGGGTAAGGGATAGATGGTTCAAGGGAGAAAAAATAAAATCAGAACCAACGGGCGAATTAAAGAGAGCGAGTGAACTTGTAAAAAAGAAAAAAGTTGAAAGCGAAGAAGACAAGAAGGCAGAAAGCGAAGTAGATGACTTGCTTGAAAATTTATTAATTAATTAAAGTGATGCTATGAAAAAGAAAAAAGAATTAAGCGATGTTGATTTGATGTATCTTGACAATCTAATGTCTGTAAAGATTAGAAACTTGAAGGAAGAAATGAAGAAGAATGAAGAAGAACTGAGGGATTACACTAATGTGATGTTCTTATACAATTATATATTATGTTGTTTGACTGTGCTTTTAGTATTACTAATAACAATAAAAGCATTCGCATTTCTAATACTTATAATAATATTGCTGTTATTAGTTAATATTAAAAGATCCAAACTGACGCAGAAGACACCCACCCAAACATTCTCATCGCCTCAACCTAAAAATAAAGACACCCCTTATTCTGTATATTCTGCAAAGTCGGTTTGGAAAAAAAGGGGAGTGAAATATGGAATGGTATAATGTAGGAATGGCTTTGCTAATAATAACGGGAGTGGCAAGTTTGATTTATATAATAGCAGTAAATCCATACATGAAATATTTAGATTATTTAAAGCAAGTAGAAGAGTTCGCAAAAGTAAATTGTAAAAAAATATTCAATACAGACAAATACGAAATAATTAATGAAAACACATTCACTTGCTATTCTGGAGCAAATAATTTCACAATAAATTTCAAAAAAACAGACGAAGGATTTAAAATAATAAATTTAAGGTAGGTGATGGATATGTTAAAGAGCATATACAATCTAACATTAAAAACAATTTTAGACATATTAGACAAAGATTTAGATAACAAAAACATCTCTGCAATATCTAAAAAGATAAACAGAACATACAATTCAGTATTTCAGTTAATAAGTTTCTTTAACAAACAAAACATAGTTACTTTAGAAAGGCAAGGAAGAGAAAGCATAGTTAAGTTCACACATAAAGGTTTAATACTATGCGATTTGGCAAGGCAAATAAGAAATACTCTTCAAGAAAGAAATACTCTTCAAGAAAATGGAGGGGATTAAATGTTTAAAAGAAAAAAGTTAATGGCTTTAGAAGATTTTGAAAAACTAAAAGTTTTTGGAGAACTTTATATGTCTTTAACGACGAAAATAGCAGAAATTTTAGAGACAAAGACAGACGCAGAAATAGTAGATATAGTGAAAACAGCAAAAAAAGTTAAGAAAAACAATTGTTGGTTCGCAATTTACAGAGTGAAAGAATTGATAATCTCTACGGGAGGGGAAATACTTAAAAAAAGGTTGGAAAAAGAAAAGTTCATAAAAGAAGCAACAAAAGGAATGTGATTAATATGCCATTATATTTCAATAATAGAAAGATGGAAAGATTTATAGAAGAGATAAGAAATTTAGAAAAAAAGATTAGGAACTTGGAACTTAAAAAAAGCGAAATCGTAATGCTTGGCTTGAAGACATACTTTATTAACTTAATTTCTGAAATAAAGCAAAACTATAACGAAAATTTTGAAGAATTTGTAAACGATAAAGAACTTTTAAGTGAATTTGTATGCAAGAAGAATCAATAAGGGAGTTTATAATAGGAAAAAAGAAACACAAAAAAGAAACAAGCAAATTTGCTCAACTTTTTAGGTCCTTCCTTCACAAAAGCAAATACATATGGAGAGTCAGTTATGTCAGAATGTATTATTCTAAAAGAATAGAGAAAGACACGCCATCGCCTTTTGCAGAAATTAGAATATTTGTTTTCAGAGAAAAAAAGCCGAGCAATAGATTTTTGAGAATATTTAAAAGATTAGCAAAAGAGATGTGCGATGAACTCATAGAAAGTGGGTTTTTATGGACAATTAGAGAGGCAGAAGACACAATATATTATGAAGATGATTTAAAAGAAGATGGAATTAACGCAATTTATCCAAAGACGCCGAAGGTTCAATACGAAATAAATGGGTATGAAATCGCAAAAATAGACATAGACGAAGTTAGCAAATATTTGAAAGGGTTTAAGGGAAAGACAATAACAAAATTGAAGTTTGACGAAATTTACAGATATGTTTGTTTTTACAAAACAGAAGAAGAGTTAAGAGGAGAAGAAGAGCCATATTATCGATATAATGAAACTGACATAAAGAAAGAAGAAGAAAGGTGGGCTTGATGAAAGGAAAAATAATCATATTTTTAGTAATAGTTGGTGGTCTTTTCTTCTTTTACAGATTTAACAAAGAAATTTTTAAATTGTTTTTTATATGCTTAATTACATTTTTGATGTTATATATATTATTTAAAATAATTTCAAGAGCATTTATTCAAGAACAAAAAGCAGATTATTTCGATATATTTAGTGATTGTTTATGAGAGTTACTTGCGATTTAGATACACATAACATATTTAAAGTTTTCTACTATATATTAAAAGGGAGTATAATGTTTAAAAGGTTACCTTATATGATAAGAAAGACAAAAAGAGGATTTCACTATGGTTGGAGAGGGTTAAACATAAAAGAAAAGGAAAGTTATTATTACAGATTGTTGTTAGGAGATGACTTGAATAGGGTATTATTTGATATGAGTAGCGATTTGAGATTAAAGCAAGTGCTTTTCAAAGAGAAAGAAGTTTATTACTACGAAAGGGACTTATGGGGAAATTTCGTGAGAAAGGTTAGAATTCAATAAGGAGGGATAAAATGATAACGAGAACAATACAAATAGAATTTGGGAAATTTAGAAGAGTTGGTTTGAGCAAAGAAGAAATAGACAGAGCGATGAACGAACTTTTAGAATTTAATCACAGAGAAATAGAAAGAGTTTTAAAATTTGCGAAGATCAAAAACTTGAGCGAAGACATAACAAAAGTTCTTTTAGACAAGCAACTTTTAACATGTTTTACAGCGATAACGAATGCTTTAGACGAAAAGATATTTTTAGTTAAAGAAGAACAGAAAACAGACAAAAAAAAGATAATGGAAAAATTGAAAGAAGAATTGAGCGAATTAAGGGAGCGATTATGATAATGCTAATAAGAAATAAAGACACAGATGTCTTGAAGGTAATACATAATGGAAAGTTGAAAGGATACATTCACAACTATAAATACATAACTAATAGAAGCAGAATTCACTATGTAATGAAGCATTTAAGTTTCGGAATTTCAAAAGAAATTTTTGAAGAGATAAAGAACAAAGTAAATGAAATAGTAATAATTTACACTAAAGAAGATGGAAATCAAGAAATACTAAAAAGCAAAATAGGTTTTTGGGAAACTCGTGGAATAATCGATAAACTTGGAAATTTTGAAACGCAAATATTCTTGCCTTTAAAGTTTTTCAAGAATTGGAAAAATGTTTATAATGATATAACAAAAGGTGAAAAATATGGGAGTGAGAAAGGGAGAAATAACGAACTGTGAACACAAAGAAAGAAAGCATTACGCAAAGGGAATGTGTAGAAATTGCTATATTAAATATAGATATCAAAATGACATAGAATTCAGAGAGCGAAAAAAGGAAAAGTCGAGAATAGCAGTAAAGAAATGGTATAAAAAGAAAATGGAAGAAAATCCTTCGTGGAACGCAAAAAAGCAGAAAGAATATCGCAAAAAATACCCTGAGAAATTCAATTACATTATGGCAAGGTATTACATAAAAAGATTATCTAAAGAAAAAGTTAACGAACTTTTAAAAGAATTGAATATTGTAGAAAACAAGGTTGATGGAAATAAAAAGAATAAGGAGGTGGAAAATGACGAAAGTTTACTTCGATAAAGAAAGTAACTTAAAAGCAGTATCGAGCGATTTACTACACGAACATATATGGATATGGGAAACGCAAAAAGATGGATTGGAAAGATACGCAAAAAAATTGAGTAAACTCGGCTACGATGTTAGCGAAGTGGGTGGTTTATCATACTACGATATTAGACAGAAGTTGGAGAGAGAAGCAAATAAAATATTGTATGATGGAAATGACGAATAATGCTAACATTTTAAAATGTTAGAGAGGTGATAAAATGTATGAAGGAAAAATCTATGTGTGGGGAAGGGCGAGAAGAATAAGTGATGGAACAGAAGTAGACGGAGGAGGCGAATTTAGTGCTAATGATCAGTATGTGGCTATGGAGTTCTCGAAATCTCTTCCATATGGAGTTGGAAGGGCGATAGATGGAGCAGTAAATCTATATACAGAAACATATGCAATAGACAAAGATAAGGATAAAAACAGGTGGTAAAATGTTTGGAAAGAAAAAATACGAACAAGAAGATGAGAATTCAGTAATCACTGAAGATTACAAGTATGAAGTAAAGAAAGAAAAGAACTATGTAGAAATATCAAAAAGTGTAAAGATATACGGAGAAAAGAAAGAGAATGTTGCAGAAGTGGGAAAAATCTTTTTAGGTGAGTGGTAATGTATAGTGGAAAAATATATATTCACAAGAGAATTTTGAGAGACGGAACAGAAACATTAGTAAATATTGACGCAAACGCATTCGGTTTCAGAGATGATTATTTACTTAACAATTTGCGTGGCAGAGATTTAAACTACGAAATGAACAAGATAGAAGAGGAAATCAATAAGCAAGAGTATAAATTTGAACCTAAATTCGAGTTTGAAGTTCCGAAAACAAAGTTCACAGAAACAAAATACACAAAAACTGAAGATATAGAAAAGGGATACAACAAGGAAAGCATAAGAATAACTGAAAAAATACAAGTAGACGAAGAACCAAGAAGAGCAAAGAAAAAGTTAAGCGATACGGAAGACGAAGAAGATTTGGGCAGACATTTCTTTTATAAGTGGATAAGGGAGATAATTCAGTATATAAAAAACATAAAGTTATAAGGAGGAGAAAAAATGAATGAGGAAAGCGATATAAATAAAACTATAAACGAAATGATAGCAAACAAACAAATAGGAGAGGATAACAGAGAAGCGATGAGATTTTGTCTTTTGCTATGCAGGTATGGTTGGAAAGATAAAAAAAGCATTAAAAGTATGGTTGGAGTAGACGAAAAAACATTTGAAAAATGGTGGAGAAATTTAAGAAATAATGGATATTTCGCAGACGAAGGAAGAATAGACATAGGAGATTTCAAAGATGACGATGAGTTATCATTAAACATAGTTATGATGTGTTTAGTTGCGGAAGGATATGTGATAAGAATTAACAAAGAAGATATGAAATGTGAGATTTAAGGAGGATGATTTTATGAGAGAAGAAAAATTGACAGAAGAAGTTTTAAGAAAGGAATTGAAAAGTGGTATGAGCATAGCAAAAATCAGCAAAAAATACGGCATATCTATGTGTTCAATAATTAACAGAATAAGAAAATACGGGCTTAAGCAGAACTACTACAGGGATTTAGGAAAGGAGTGGAAAAAGTTATGCAGAAATTACAACGGAAAGGGAAGGATAGTGTCTTTACCATCGAGCATACTAAAAATTTTAGGATTTGACATAACAAAAGATTTGGAAGGAAGATGGGAAATAGAAAACGGAAGGTTGTATTTAAACATCAGAGAGGTAGGTAAACAAGAAAGCAAAACAGACAGCAAAAACAGAGGCGAAGGCAGTATTGACATAGAAGTTGAGTTATAAAACCTTTACTTTTTTAATATTTTTAGGTGAAAGTATGAATGAAGAAAACAAAAAGGCAATAGCATTTTTAAGGTATGCTATGAGCAGATTAGAAGCAATACTATCTGACCCTGATGGCTTTTCAGTTTACAGAAACTCTTTCATAAGGGCTTTGAACAAGGCAGATGAATACGGATTAAATCCATACATTATTGAAAAAGCAATTAGAATATATGAAGAAATCACAGATTTTGTGAAGGAAGAACCTAAAAAGTTGAGCAAATTTGAAAAACTTTACTACAAGGTTATGGCAAAATTGTATAATGAAATGTGAAGTTCAAACAAGAAGAATTGCCATAAAACAAACCTTTAAATTTTAAAGAAAAATAATTTCTATAATCCAAATATGTTATACATTTTTCTCTGATTTCATTTAGAGTATCATTTATGCCTTTCTCGAACGCATTTCTAATCGATAAGCAGAAAATCAAAAAGCAAATTATAAGGATTATATCAGCGATATAACTAATTTTCTTTATCATAATTATTTTATGCATAATATATTATTTATAAGATTTTTTTTAGCAAACAAAACGCCTTGTTGATATGTTAAATCATAAAAATAATTGTGAATTAATAAAAGAAAGATAATTAAAAGCACATCGACAAATATGATAGCCAAATCCTTTTTCTTTTCATCTTTAATAAATTTGTTAATTAAAAATCCCATAATATTTCACTCATTTTATATACTCCAATAAATATCTGTTTCTCCACCAATACATTTCAGCATATTTGTCTGCCTTTTCCCAAGTGTCAAAAAACATAGGTTCTTTGTCCTTGCTTTCTTGAAATATTATTTTAGGTTCTTCGTTGCATTCTTCTTCCATATCTATTTCTTCTCTTGTATTGAACATTTCAAAAACAACAGGTGTTTTAAACATAAATTGCCTTAACATCATATTCGATTTTGGATAACCTCCTTTAAATACAAGAACTTTACATATTGTTTCAGTTCTGTTAAGTATAGGATAAGATGTAAAATCGAGTATTTTTCTTATTCTTTTGTCAAGAAGGTCGAGAAGTTGTGTAGTGAATATATAAACCAACTCTCTCTTTCTCGAGCGTAGAAGTATGTCAGAAACCAACTTGTTTCTTTTAGTTCCAGAAGCACGGCTGTCTATTATTGTCCACATTTCATCGAATACGCAGTATCCTTCACTCATTTGCGTCATTTGGTTAACTCCTTTTATGTAAATGTAAGGAATTTTGTATAAGTGGTAATTTGAGTATATTTTAGCCCTTTTTTTAAACCAATTAGACCAGGCAAGATAGGTTAAAGTAACTGTTTTTCCACTTCCCAATTCACCTATTATAGAGAACAGCACCATAATTATCCAACTATTTTAACTTCGCATTCATATCCCAAATCTTTAAGATATTTGTATATGCTGTCAGTTATGCTTTTAAAAAATCTTTTAGGAATTGATATGTTTCCTAATATGTTCAAAGGTATGTTGTTTTTTATTATTATCTTGTCCCCTTCTATGTAGTTTATGTTCGTTATGAATTCAGGAACAAAATCCTCTATCTTTTTTGAAATACCTAAAATTCTTGACTTTCTGCTTTTAACTGCGTTTTCTCTCGATTTTTCGTAAGTTTCTTCAGCAACCTTTAAAAATTCTTCTAACTTTTTGTTTATAAACTCGAGAGTTTGAGGTTCTTTTGAGTATTTTGGTGTAACTTCTATTATCATATCGCTTCACTTCACTTAACTTCTTCTGACATACTTCTCTTCTTGTTTTTAAGGTATTCCAATAGTGAAGAAAGCCAACTTGCGTTTTCCTTTTCTTTTTGCTTGTATTCTTCTTCGTATCCATAGAGTTCTTCTAAATTCAATACCTTGTCAATTTTACCTTCTTCCTTTTTTTCTTCAGTCATATAAATACCTCCTTATCTAAAACCTGCGAACATATCTTTCAATCCACCTCCACCCTTTCTCCTTTCTCCAACTTCTCTCAATCCTCCACTTATGAACACGAATTCTCTTCTACCAAGCCTGAACCTTGATATTCTCAAAAGAAGGAATTTCTCAGTCCAAGTGTCTATTATTTTTATTCCAAGTTTTTTTGAAAGAGAAATCAAGTAAGCAAGAATGAATATCTCGTTTGCCGTCACATCTGTTACGGTATATAGTTTGTTTCCTGTAGGATTAAGAAGTTCTATGTTTATTTTTGCTAATGCTTCTTCTAATCCAAACAAATCAATTTCTTCAGTTTTTTTAAGTTTTTCTCTCAAATCTACCATAACATCACGGCTTTGCTGTAGGTATTAAACCTGCTGAATATAATGCGTATCCGAATATGAACAGGACTATTAGAATTGCAAAAAATATTATAAATCTTCTTCCTATTGTTGTTTCAGGAGTTACATACTGCCTAAGAGATTTTAAAAATCTCATTTCAGAAGTGTCTCTAATTAATGAAGGAAGTTGAGTTTTTGAGAAGTGCTTGTCTGTTATTTCAACAGGTTCTAACTTTTTATAAATAAAATATTTAAAATTATAACCTTCTTTTTCCATCTTTTCTATGTTAGTCATAATTTGATTTATTTCAAATTCTGTAAAGTTTTCATCTTTAAGTTTATTAATCAAGTCATCTTTTTTCAAAATTTCTCTTTTCTGTTCTAACTCTAAAGGAACTAAAGATTTCCAAGAAAATATGTAAAGGTCTTGTGCAGATTTGCTAAGCAAACCATCTTTTATAACCTTTATTGGTCTTGTCCTGTCAACAAAAAAGTCGTATCTTTCATCTTTATCAATATCTAATGTAATGAAACCTGACTTAACTTGTGCTTCCATTTCTCTTCCTGAAAAATCGCTATCAAGAAGAATTGCCTTTACCTTTCTTTTCACTTCCATAATAAACCTCCTTTATTTTAAAAATGTAATCAGCAATTTTCCTTCCTTTGTCCGTGAAACACCAAACCTTTTGGTTGTTTTCATTAACTCCATTACAAGTCAAAATACCGTTAGAAAAAAGGTAATTAACAATAAAATAGTATCTAACGCTGTCGAACATATTTTGCTCACTTTTAGTTATTTTTCCTCCATTTTCTCTTATTTGCAAAATGAAATCCATTACCTTTTTTGTCAAATTAATCATATTAATAATTTTAGAATTTAATATTTAAATATTTGTATATATTTGATTTTTTTAGTATCTACATTTATAAGCAGTTCAAACAAATATTAACAAGGTGATATAATATGGCAGATATTAGAGCATACACAAAAGGATTTGTTGAAGGAATTATTGGAGTGACAATTGCAGTATACCTTATACCTGTATTGACAAGTGCTTTAGACCAAATTACAGGAATGCCTCTTCTTTCAGTTGCCTTAGTAGGAACAATAGTTTCAGCAGGAGTTCTGATGTTCATACTCACGGTATTCTTGTAAAGAAGTAAGCATAACAGAATAACAGTTGGAAAAAAAGGTAGGTTTATTTATAACCTTCCTTTTTTTTCTTTTTTAGTAAGTAATATAAATAAGCAATACAAAATAATAATATAAAATAACAAAGGTGAAGTATGGTTAAAAAATTAGTAGTGTTTACATTACTATTTCTGTTTTCGCTATTTCTTTCAATAAATTCTTCTTATTCCCTAACTTATATAGATAGTTGTTATAGTTTAACAACTGAAAATGAAACTTATGTTCTGAACCAAAGCATAGGTAATTATAATGGAAACTGTATAAATGTAAATGCAAACAACATAACATTAGATTGTAATGGTTATTCTATAGAAAACATAACAGAAGGAGCTGCTATATATTCATATGGATACTCAAATATTGTTATAGAAAATTGCATTATAAGAAATGTTACAAGTAACAGTACTTTTTCTCGTGGAATTTATATTAGATTTTCAAACAATATAGAAATTAATAATGTTGATGTAAGTTATGTTAATAATATATATAATAAAACACCTAACTTAGCTTCTGCTTTAGAACTTTTTAATTGTAATAATGTTTATGTTAACAATTTTAATGCAAGTTCAATAGACAGTTTGTATTATGATACATCTATTATAAGAATTATTGATACTAATAATACATTCTTTAATAATGTAAATTTTTCTGGTTATTTTGATAATGGTAATATATTTTATGTTCCGCCTTACAGCAATAATATTTCAATTAGTAATGTTGTTTCCGATGATTATAAATATGATGTAGATGCAGTTATTTTGTATAATTCTAATAATGTTTCCAATTCAAGTTTTAAGTATGTTAGATATGGTATTGGAAATGTTTATAACAGTTCGCTTTATAATGTAAGCATGCTTTGTAATTATGATTGCCTAGCTCTTTATGATAATAATGTAGTTAACAATTGCGTGCTTAATTCTTTAAATGGGAATTCTTTATCTGTATTAGGAAGTAATAATTTGATATATAACAATTTATTTAATGGCTCTTATTATTTTTCAGGTAGCAATTATCTTAATACTACTAAACAAGAAGGAACGAGAATTTACTCAAACGGAAACTACATAGGTGGAAACTATTGGACTAATTTAAATGGAGCAGGTTATTCAGACACTTGCACAGATGCAGATAAAGACGGATTTTGCGATGAACCATATGTTTTATATACTAATAATGTAGATTACCTTCCTTACAGCGATGAATATGTAGAACATGTGTGTGGAGATGGTATTTGCTCTGGTTCTGAAAATAGTTCAAACTGCCCACAGGATTGCTATTGTGGTGATGGAAGATGTTACAAAGAAGACGGAGAAAATTCATTAAATTGTGATGTTGATTGTGCAATTAGAGTTGATAGTTGCAAAACATTATCCATAGAAAATGAAACTTATGTTCTGAACCAAAGCATAGGTAATTATAATGGAAACTGTATAAATGTAAATGCAAACAACATAACATTAGATTGTAAAGGATATTACATAGAAAACATTACTAATGGATACGCTATATCTGTTTCAAGTCAAAAAAACAATATAGTTATTAGAAATTGCAATATAAGAAATATTAATAACACAGGTATTAGTTTGCATAATAATAATAATAATTCTGTCATTTATAATGTATCCATTAAAGATATTTATGGAAATTCGTCTTTTTCTGGTATATATGTTTATGGATTTAATAATACTATTAGAAATGTAGTTATAGATAATTTGTTTAGAAATGTATCAGGAGGTAATGTTGTTTATGGAATTAGTTTATCATCAAGTAATTCTTATGTAGAAAATGTAACTATTAATAATTTGTTTAATGGATTTTATGTATATGGCTTTTATGTTGATGGTATTAATAATTCGTTTTATAATGTCAATTTAAGTAATTTTTATAGTAATGGTAGTAGTATATATGGCTTTTATGTTGATAGTATTAATAATTCGTTTTATAATGTCAATTTAAGTAATTTTTATAGTAATGGTAGTAGTATATACGGCTTTTATATAAGAAAAAATAATAACACAATAGAGAATGTTAGTTTTAAGAATTTTACTACTGTTTCTTATTCGATTAGTTTAATTAGTTCATATTATAATGTTAATATGAAGAATTTGTATGCAGAAGATTTTGTCGGAAAATCATTCTATGGTGTGTATTCTTCTTTTGAGAATTCATCTGTTGTAGGATTTAATTTGAAAAATATAAGTGCGAACTTTTCTTCTTATGTTATAAGTATAAGAAATAATTGTTTGGCTAAAGATATAGTTATTAGTGATATAATATTTAATCCGACTTATACGAATTATGGTATAGTTGTAGAAAATAATTCAATAGTAGATAATGTAACAATAGAAAATATAACAGGTAAAATATATGGTATAGGAATAGGCAATAATTCTGTGGTAAGAAATTCTAAAATTAATGGTGCTTATTATGGTATATATTCGTCGCCGGTTTATACAAGTTACAGGTATTTAATAGAAAATGTAAATGTTACTGCAAATTATGGTATATATCTTTATAGATTTGGCAATTTGACTATATTAAATTCAGACTTTAGTAATTCTAATTATACATTTTATGATACTTATCCTTATAGTAAAGATAGTTGTAACTTTTTGGCTGAAAATGTAACTACTGCAAGTGGACTTCCTATTTTGTATTATAGAAATGAAGGTAATGTTATAGATAATAAAAAGTTCGATTATATGTTTTTGTGTGGTGATAATTCAATAGTTAGAAATATAGATGTTAGTAATATTAGTGGATTAGTAATTCTTGCTGATAATGTGTCTGTTTATAATGTAAGTTTGTATGAATGTTATAATTTTAACTATTTTATTGGGAATAATATAAGTTTGGATAATTTATATTTGTCAAATATTTATAATGTTGAAGTATCTATTAATGGAACATTTAGAAATTCGGTTGTTCGCAATACAAGTGTTTCAATAGGTGTAGGAAATGTTAAAATAGAAAATTTGGATTGTATTAATGAAAAAAGATATTGTCTATATGTTTATTATAACAATACTGTATTGGTAAATAATTCAAAGATAATTGGGAATACATCAAGTTTGTATGTTTATCAAGATGAATTGAGCAATATAAAGGTTTACAATTCTGTAATAGATAGGATTTCTAATGATAGTAGATATGGTGCTATATACATACCAAGATACAACAAAAGTAAGATTGAACTATATAATGTAACATTAAAAGATTATTATGTAAATCAGTCGAGATTAGATGTGTATTGGCTTTTGAAAGTAAACAATCCTAAGGGTGCTTCAGTAACGATTTACGATAAGAACAATAATGAAGTTTCATCATTCACAGACAATTATAAGGAATTGTGGTTAATGGATTACTATGTCATTCCTTTAAACCAAAAATTAGAATTAAACAATTATACTATAATTTCTACAAAACAAAATTACGAAGACTTAACAATAAATTTAATATTAAATGAAAACAAAAACATTAACATAGTATTAAAACTTTTAGAGAAGAAACCTTCAGATTATTTAGATGTAACAGGAAAAGCAATTCTTTCTTTAAGTATTGGTCTTATGGGCATTCTTGGAATTATTAATGTAATGGGTTTGATGTATTCTGTAAGAAAGACTGAAGATTTATTATTAATAATGTTAATTTGTGCTATAGTTACAATAATGATAGTTTCAATATGGTATATAATATAATTTAAGATGTGAAAAAAAGTAATATAAATATAAAAGCAATATAAAATATTATGAAAAAGACAATCACAATTTTAATAGCATTATTTTTATCATTATCATTATCTTTATCATTATCTTTTGCTGATGAACAGCCTACTCAAAATTACAATAAATTTTATTTAAAACCATTTTATAGAGACGGATTAATTGGAAATACTGAATACAATTATTCTGTTCAAGTAAAAACTTATGATGGAATTTCAAGCGTTGTTTCTGCAATAATAAATTTTGAATTGTATTTATCTCCTGCTTTGAATACTTCTATAAAGGTTAATGGAATTCCTTGTAACACGCCTTATTACTATGTTTCTACAACATACGCAAACACTAATTTCGGAAAGATAAATTTTGATTGCACTAATGTTATAAATAATACAGGAAATTACACGATAACAATAAAGACAAGCAAGAACACAGGAGCAATAACAGGTTGGTTAGATTTAACTTATATGAATAAACCTAAGCCTTCTATTAATATAAAAGGAACTGAATATTATCAAGGAGATATTGGAAAGGTTTTCTTACAACTATTAGATGAAAATAGACATCCTATAAATAATTCTAAATGCTTTATTTCTATATATTATCCTGATAGCACGAATTTTATAAACAATCAAGAAATGAATTATGTTAATGAAGGTTTATATGCTTATGATTTAGATTTACCTTACATAACAGGAGTTTATATGGTTTCAGCAAATTGTAAAGTGCCTAACCCTTACAGCATTTTGAAAGAAAGTTTTGACAATTTTGAGTGTGGTTATACTAATTGTGGTTATGGTTGGGATAGCAATTGGACTTTGAGTGCAGATGCAAGTGTAAGCACACTTGCTTCATATGAAGGCACATATGGTTTAAGAATTGTAAAGAAAGGAACTGCAGAAAGAAATTTCACTATAAATACTTCGTCAGAGCAGTATACTTTAAGTTTTTATGCAAGAATTACATCTTTCGAAGGTGGAGAATATTGCTATGTATATCTTTGTTCTAATACTAATTGCACTCTTGTAAAGCAGTTTTCACAGGCAAATAGTGATGGTCAGTTTCATTTATACTCTTTTACTTTTAATGACAATACGATAAAAACTATAAAGATAACTATGAATAGTAAGGAGGCTACAGACTATTGTGATTTTGATTTGATTAAAATAAATCAATATTATGCTTTTAATCAGACAGAATATGTAGAAGTAAAAGGTTCATCAGAGATACATATAAATCCTTTGCAAAGAGATATTATTAATGTTTACACTGAAAGTTATTTAGTAAATTGCACAGACAAATACTATAATGGAAGTGATTATGATTATGAAGAAGGAATGGTTGTTTATGAAATTATAGTTAAATCGCAAAGTATGGCAAATAATCAGCCTATTAAATTCTTTTATGAAAGCCCATGGAAATTTGATTGTAGTTCTTTTGTTGAATTGTTTAGATGGAATGGAACTGATTGGGAAAATGCAGATTATTTGATAACGCATACTAAATCAGGAAGAACTAAAGAAAATTGCTTATTTATGATAGAAGACACAATAAATTCAGGAGAAACAAAATATTATATGATTTATTTAGATAATTATCAAAGATGGGAAATATTGTGGACAAAACACATAATAGATTACATAAATGAAACGATATATGATTATTGTGAAGGAATAAAGAATGGATTTGAATATGAAGTTCCAATAACTAAGTATACAGCAAGAAGCAACGACACTAAAATAGATATGTGTCATAGCATTTATGATGATATTTATTATGCTAATAATTTGTATGAAAATGCTTTAAATTATTCAATGTGTGAACAAGAAGGCTATTTAACTGAATTGGTATTTTACAGAGATGAAATTGAAAAAAAGGCAATTATGCTTGGATTTGACACAATTAAAATATACAACAACATCACAAATAAAGATGTAATTGAAAAATTAATTAGCATAAACGAAACATTTAAAAACTACATTACAGATTTGAATTCAACAATAAACAATAGGTTCGATAACATAGAAAACTACATTTTAGGTTTAAATGATAGCATAAAAGAATGCAAAAATGAAATAATATTAAAAATAGAAGAATTGAACTCGAGCATATTAAACAAATTAGATAGCATAATATCTAAATTGCAAGAAATACAAGATAACATAACAACAATATACATTTTGCTAAACGAACACAACGAAACTATAATGAACAAACTTAACGAAATACAAACAAAAATAGATGAACTTAAAATAAATATTAGCATATTAAATCAGAGCATTTCAAATAGCATAGAAAACATTAAAAATGAATTAATAGATATGATTTTAAATATAAGCAATGTAACATATAATATAAGTGTTTCACAAGAGGAAGTTATAGGAACTATGCTTTCTATTTATGGTCATAAACTTTCAACAACTTCTTACGCATATATGGGATTTATACCAACTGCTCTTGCAGATGAAACTTCAATATACTACTGCAAGGACAACGAAACATTAGTTAAGAAAGAATTAATAAACATAGAAGGTTCTATGAACAAAACATATATGGTTACGAGAGAAATAAAATGCACCTATGGTTGTTCAAAAGACAGTTGCATACTTCCACCATATAGCATATGGTTATTTGTATTAATTATGATAATATCAATATTCTTCATATATCTTTACATAACAAAACCTGAATATTATTAGTATTCTTCTTCTAAAAAATCCCCTTCAAAATATTCAAAAGAGTATACTAAAAACACCAAAATTAGAATTATGGCAGGTATATACAATATTGTTTTATATGTAAAATCAAAATTAGTTGAATTTACAAGCATAACATAGGTTATAGAAATCAGAATAGTGAATATGCCAACCATTAATTTTGAAGCCATTTATATCACTTTATCGTTTTTTTCTTTATAAATAACTTTCAATTCTTCAAGTATTTTCAAAAACTCTTCGTTAGCCTTTTTGCAAGCACTACAATATTCTTCATCTTCCATAATTAAAATTACTATTAAGTATTTAAATAGATTACACAAATAGTTAATATGGTTCACGACCATTCGAGATTTCACAAGGAAAAGATGATTTCTAATTTAATACAGGCAGAAGACCATCTCCGTTCTGAATATTGTCCTGAATGCCTCGACAAGCATTTAACATCTGCTTCAGCATATATGGAAGAGGAAGTTTCTACAAATCCTGAAGCAAACAAAAGATTATTGGAACTTGCAGAAAAAGTTAGGCAGATAAGAAGGGAAATTCAAGAAATGGAAAATATGAAGCATACTAATGATTTAAGGAAATCAGCAAAAGTAGTTTAAATTTTATTATTGTCGTTAGCAGAAATCAACTTCTTTTTCAAGTTTTCATAATCTTTAATAAGTTCTTCTCTTGAAAATATTTTCTTGTTTGTCATATATTCCAAAATAAAGTGCCTTATTATGTGCCTTATTGCGTCAGAGCGTTCTTCAAACTTATATATTTTTTTGAAATCGTCTATTAGTTCTACCATTTCCTTAACATCTCTGAATGATATTTTTTCAGTCTTCAAACTTTTTGGCATATAAAATTATTTGATTTTTGTATTTAAATATTTGTCTGACGATGTAGTCTCAAAGTATAAATATCGAATTGATAAAAATTAAACATTAAAAAAGGAGGTGTAAATATGGTAAAACTACCAGCAGATTTTAGACAGGAATTAGTTCTTAAGAGGAGTGCAGGTAAGTTCTATTACTCAAAAGAGCCAAGCTGGATAGCAACAGGGAAAATTCCTGAAGGAATTTTGGCAAGAATTGAAGCGTTCAGGGAAGCAGTAAAGAAATGTGCAGGTAAGAGCAAAAAGAAAGGAGGTTCTGTGTGGGGAGTTTCAGAATACAACAAGTGCATAGGTGACGCACTCCGAACAGCAAGGGCAAGACTTAAAGAAGTTGCTTAAGATTAAAAAAAAATTAAGGTAGTTGTATGGAAGGTGGAACATCTTTTATTCAAAAGAATGAATATTTAGAAATAACTCCAAAAATGTTAGAAGAAAAACCACATAAACACGAGACGACACACAAAATAGAAGAAGCGATAAAAAAATTGCCTCACAAAATAGACCACGAAAAAATACACAAATTAGCAGAACACATAAGACAATCTTTAGGAATTACAGAAGAGACAAAAGAAGAAAGATTAAAAAATTTAATTAAAATATTAGGAGAAACAATAAAAAGGCAATTAGAAGAAGAAAAAAAGAAATTTGAAGAGGTATCTAAAACTGAAGAAAGTTATTTAACAAAATTGTTTTTAGGAGAAAAAAAATTAGAAGAAGAGGAAGAAGAACCATATTTGTTTAGATTGTTTAAAGGAAAAGAAGACAAAACAGCAAATTTAATTTCGTTATACTTTGGAAAGAGCAAAAGAGAGTTGGAGAAATTAATTTAATGGTTTTGCCTTCCATACAACTACATAACATTAAGGTGATAATATGGCAGAATTTGATTTGTTGGAAAGTCTGAAATCTTCATCAAAACTGATAGTCGAAGAAATGATACTTCACTTGAGAGATGACATAGAAAAGCACAAAGATGCAATAAATGAAGACGAGTATATGATTGAAAGATTGAATAACTTTTATAAATATTTAAGCAAGGAGAAACTATGACAGATAGATATAAAATATCTGACAAAAAATCAGAAATAATAACTCAAGTATTGGACTTGTCTGAAGTATCTAAACCTATAACAATAGAGACAAACATATCAGATACTAAATCAGGAACTTTAACATTCAGACTTACAGGACTTGATGAAATAGGAATAATGTCAGGAGATTGTGGAGTTTATTGGAACGCAAAAGACAACGAAAGGGTTATTAGAATACTTCAAGCATTAGAAGAAAAAGTGATTTAATGAAGTTCGGAAAATTGTTTGATAGGTTATTCAAAAAAGATGAAGTTAAAGATGGAATACTGATGAAATTTAATGTTGAAATTCCTGTATCATTCGAGGAAATTGAAAAATATGGATTTACGCCTGAAGAACAATTAAAAAGCAATCCAAGAATTATAAAAAAACTTAAAGAATGTATATGATTATTCAGACGATGTGATACTATGGGTTTGATAGAAGATTTAACTACAATTGGCATAGGAGTTGTGTCAGCAGGAGTTTTATTTAAATTAAGCGACTTTGTTTTTGAAAAATACGAAAAGGACAAGATAAAAGTAAAATCTCTATTTGAACAAGCAAAAGAAATAGAACCAATAATCAGAAAAATATAAAAATTAGTAAACAATAAAATAAAGTATGGAAGAAGAAAAAAAGATATTAGAAAAAGAAGATGAAGACGAAGAAGTAGGAATTACGACATTATCACAATTGGCTAAAGAAATAAGAAACAAAATGTATGGAAAAGAAAAGAAAGTGATTTAATGAAGAAAAAAATATCTGAATTAGCCAAAATGTTAGAGAAAGATATAGGCAAAGAAGCACACATAATAGAAGAAAAAATACATAAAGCATTAGAGAAACTTCCTGAAGAAAATAAAATTAAACTTAAAGAATTTATGTATTCAATAGGAACTCCAACTTTATACGAAATTGTGCTTTTTTTAATGACGAGTGGTAATCCATCAGAATTTGCAGTTTATTCATCAATTCTCGCAGGAGCAATAGTAGGTGGTTTAGAGGCAAGTGAAGTTTCTAAATTAGAAGAAAGCGTTAAAAAGAAAAAAGAAGAAAAATTAAAAGAGGTGATATGATATGGAAGAAAAACATTCAATAGAATGTTTTTGCGAGGCTCTTGAAACAGAAAAAGATACAGGAGCATTCGGAACTAAATGTAAGTGCTTATCCAATATTATTAAAGACGATAATGTATATAGTATTGTTGAACTTGTTACTATGGTAGACTTGCATAAAGTAGATAAATTGGAAGAGCTTGGAATATAGTTAACAAAATATTTAAATATAAAAGTTAAAATTATACTTATGAATATAAAAATTTTAATTTTAACTACACTATTTTTGTTTGTTATTTGTAATAATGTAAGTGCAGATTATGTTTATGCGTTTGTTCCTAATTCTAATGAAGGAAATTCAATTTCTGAATTAAACATAACTAACATAACTAGAATTTCAGAAATAACAAGACACTATACTCATAATGTAAGTAGACAAATTGCAGACCCTTCAAGAACAGCAATAGATTTAAATGGAAATGTTTGGATAGGAAATAGAAACTTAAATACTCTTATAAAAATTGGAAATTATGGATTAGGAAAATGTGTAGATAAAAACAATAATGGAGTTATAGATACATCTAAAGATTTAAATAATAATGGTGTAATAGACACAAATGAAATGGTAAGTTTTAATGATGATGAATGTATTTTAAAAGTTGTTGTATTTGGAAACATAATACAATACATAGGAAATAGAGAAGGAGTTAGATGTGTTTGTGTAGATAAAAACAACAACATATATGCAGGTATGTTTGGACAAAAAAAAGTTTATTATTTAAGTAACGAGGGATATACTTTAAAAGAAATTGATTTAACACCTTACAATTGCGGACCATACGGTTGTTTAGTAGACGATGAAAATAATGTTTGGATTTCTTGCGAAGTAAATGAAAGACTTGTTAAGTATAATCCAAAAACTAACAACATAAGTTATATAAATACAGGAGTTTATGCTTTATCTTTAACTCCAAAAGGAGATGAAGGAAAAATTGTTTTTGGCGATTATTCTAATAGAAGAGTAAAAAAGGTATACAGTAATTTAAGTTATGTTTTTGATGTTTATAATGCACTTTTAGCGGATATAAGAGGAATAGTTACTGATAGATTTGGAAACATATATGTAGTTTCATCATATTATAGCAGAATTAATAAATTAGATAAATATGGAAATTACATAGGAAATTATCCAACTTGCTATACACCAACAGGAATAGGAATTGACAAAAATGAAAATATTTTGGTTGCTTGTCTTAATAGTTGCGTTTATGCACATAACATATCTAATTTAAATGTAATTTCAAGTTTATGCTTTGGAACAGGTCATTATGTTTATTCAGATTGGACAGGTTATTTTATAAGGTCTATAGAACAAAAATACAATTACACATTAAGAACTATTTTCTGCAATTCATCAGCATACTTCATAGGTAGCGATGAAGAGGGTGGTTGTTTGTTCTTTTCTTACATTTTATTGGCAATAGTTTTAAGTTTTGTTGGAGTTACATTACATTACTTGAGCATTAATTTAGGAATTGAAATTCACAAAAGCAAACACTTTTTATCAGCAATAATTTCAGTAATGATAATATCAATATTGACATTTTTAGGTTTAATTGACATACTTACATCTATAATAGTAATATTTTTAATAGTTGGTTTGTTAAGTATATATAAGGGAGTGATATGATGAAATTTAAAATTATTATACCAATTTTAGCATTTTTTTTATTTTTAACTTCAATTAATACAGCAAAAGCGTCAGGATTTTCATTAATTCCCGAAGAACTTTTACCACAAGACAACTTAACTGTTACTAAAGGAGAAAACATAACATTTAGAGTTTCTGTTATGGCTACAGGAGAAGAGCCGTTAGGAAATATGTCAATATGCATAATATATAATGTAGAAAGAGGAGATATGCACTGCGATGTAGTTTACGAAACTGAAAACTTAACATACAAATCAGTTAACTTTACAATAAATACTTCATATTATTACATAGTTCCTAAATTTTATTATTGGAAGGCAAGAATAATTTACTTTGTAGATGGAATTCCGTTGGATTTCAATTCAAGTTTGAGAACTATATCAGTATTGCCTTCTCCAACAGACACATATACATTTTACTACGATTATTATTACATAAGTCCACCAATAAGATTTGACATAGTATATCCTTTTTACAAACCAAACAATATGACTTTCAGGGCAAAGTTGAATTCAGTTAATACTCAAATAAATGGATATATGACAATAATGCTTTACTACGGAGCAAATCTAATAGGAAGTTGTGGAAAAAATGTTTACGACGACACTCCTCCTTATTCTGTTACATTCGATAATTGCACATTCGGAACTTTAGGAAATCCTGAAGGACTATATACTTGGAGAATAAGATATAAACATTATGATGGATATATATTGTATTCTGACTACGGACAAATTTACATATATCAAGAACCACCTTTGAATTTCACAATATCATATAGTCCTCCTTCTGATTATGTAGCAGATACAGACAAGGGAGTATACTTTAATGTTACTATGATACCACAGCCAAATAGCAGACCTTTAGATGGACGGATGTGTATTTATTACGATTTTTTAGAAAAGAATGGTTTATGCTATCCTAACGCTACAAACATAAGTTATCCAAATAATTACAGCAATTTCTTATACCTGTTTCCTCCTATTCACGAGAATTTTGGTCTTAATTTAGATACTACATACTATTGGGGAGCAGAATACACATTCAGAAATGGAACTAATTACCAAACTATAGTTCTTCTTGCTCGTTCTTGGAAAGTTACAAGAAAACCAATAATAATAGATTGGGAACTTCAACCTGAAAATAATTACTCTGCTTTTGTAAATTCAAGTTTAACTTTTAATGTAAAAATAAAGCCAAGAGAGAACAGCAGACCTTTAGATGGACGGATGTGTATTTATTACGATTTTTTAGAAAAGAATGGTTTATGCTATCCTAACGCTACAAACATAAGTTATCCAAATTACTACGAAAATTCACTAAATTTACAGCCACCATTAGATATAAATTTTAACTTGCAAGTAGGCAATACCTATTATTGGGGAGCAGAATACATAGACACTAACGGAAGCATATACCAATCTCCAATAAGAGAATATAAAATAATATCATATCCATATCAACAATTTCCACCATCGCAAGAAGAACCATACTACAATTATACATATCAACTTCCTGTAAACGAGACAGGAATTATACCTCAATTTTCAATATATTGGTCTAAATTGTTTGGAACAGAAGATATGATTGTAGGGCTTTCTCTAATTGCTTTATTTATACTTTTAATTGTTAGTATTTTAGTATCAATAAATATGGATATATTTGCAGGTATAATAACATTAATTTTTGGTTTTTTAGTATTCATAAGAATAGGATACTTTCCAATAATATTTTTATACATATTTATAATAATATCTGCATTTGTATTTGTTTATGTGGTAAGGAGGGTTGTATTGAGGAGGTAGATATTTATGGTTCGATTTGGTGATACTGCAACAGAAATAATGTATTCTTATCTTTTAATTGTAGGGTTTATAGGATTTATTTTTATGATTTCAGGACAAAACTTGTTTGGAGAAGCATTCCCAAAAAATCCATTAACATCAACAACATTCTCTTATTTAAATACCTGTTCTATTTCGGATTGGATTTGCAATTTAGGATACTTCTTTTCTCAATTCATATCACTTTTAGAAATACCTTTCCTAATATTAACTTACATATGGTCAATATTCATATTCTTCATAACAAGTCCAACATACTTTTGGTTAGGGATTATTTTCGTTCCTGCAGGAGTAATAATCTTAATACTTTTAGTACCATTACTAACTAAAATATTAGAAATAATAGTAGGCATAATGAGAGCAATAGCAGAAGCAATACCATTTTAATATAGTGTATGAATATGAAAGTTTGTAAAATTTGTAAAAAGAAAATAAAAGAAGGAGAAGAAATACAATATAAAAAAGGATACATATGTTATTCGTGTAGCAAATAAATAGTGTGTGAGTGTGTGTGAGTGTATGTATGTGTGTGGGAGGGAGTGAGTAAGTGAGTGGGTGTGTGTGGGTGTGAGTGTGAGTGAGAGAGTGTGGGTGTGAGAGAATTCATCACAGAGAGAGAGT
>Ga0078972_1006652_pt1 | contig 26990 bp, 23 predicted proteins | sample YelNatPaOPGAMG01_FD_67568 | JGI IMG/M metagenome (GOLD analysis project Ga0078972, IMG submission 67568) | Hot spring thermophilic microbial communities from Obsidian Pool, Yellowstone National Park, USA - OP-RAMG-01 (SPADES assembly) (version 2) | ecosystem: Environmental > Aquatic > Thermal...
GTTCTGTACCTGTGCCTACGATCTTACCCGGGTGCTTGGTGCAGCGCGCGTGTTCTCAGGACCTGTGCCACTGATCGGCGGCACATCGTGTTCGGGAGTGCTCTCCGCAAGCGGGTTCACTCGTCCGGGAGAGCGGCCGCGAAGCGTGGGGGTGATGGCCATTGGCGGCAGCGGGGTGACCGCTGCGGTGGCCCAAGCCGACCTGGGTGAGGATCCGTCCGCCGCTGGCCGCCAGGCCGCTGAGGCGGCTCGGGCTACAGCGCCGGATGCTTCGAGCCCGATCAGGGCAGCGATCTTGCTCGCGCCGCCAGGGCACGAGGAGGCAATCCTTTCGGGGATATCAGCCGTGATAGGGCGGAGCGTGCCGCTACTTGGCTTCACCGTGGCAGACCCCGACGTGGGAGGCAGTTGGGTAGTGTTTTCGGGCAATCGCATGTTGCCCAACAGCTGTGCTGTCGCTCTGCTCTACGGGGACTTCGTGGCAGGGGCCGCGTTCAGCGCCGGCTATTGGCCGACGGCACATGTGGCGCGAGCCGGTCAGGTCGAAGGAAGGATGCTCGGGCAACTGGACGGGCGTCCGGCTGCGGAGGTCTACGCTGAGTGGCTTGGCACGTCGCCAGGCAACCTGCGTGGCCCTCGGCTACGCCAGGTGGCTGCCCTGGCGCCCCTTGCCGTGGAGGATGCGCGCACACATCGTCTGATTGTGAAGGAACCGGGGACGATCTCAGCCGATGGTAGACTTGGGTTGTTTGCCGACGTGCGCGAGGGCGACTTGCTACGTCTGCTCACCGCCACACCGGAGTCCCTGGTGCCTGCTGCCGGCGCAGCGGTGTCAGAGGCGGCGATGCGTGCCGGCCTCAGCTCATCGTCAATCAAAGGGGTGCTTATGGCGCAGGGAGCCGGCCGGGTTCGCGCCCTTCGAGAGCACGCAAGCGAGGTCGCTCTGCAGGTACGACACATCGCCGGGCCGGCGGCACTCCTGGGCGCCTCCACGTTCGGGGAGCAATCGCAACTGCCAGATGGCAGGCCTGTGCACCTGAATCTCACAACGTCTGTCCTCGTTTTCGGCTACTGAGGCTCCGCCTGCGGGTAGCGGTGCAGCTGATCAAGGTAGATGGCGCGGATTGTCTCGAAGATCGAACGGTACGCCGCGGAGGCATAGTCAGGATATGTCCATGGCCACGGCTCGTACCGGCCCCTGTGGTAGCGCAACGTGACCTCGGCGTAGATGCCATCGCCGATGTAGATGCGATGGCAGTTGTCCTTTGTGGTAGCCAGGACTAGCTTGGCGGCCGTGACGTAGCCTGGATCTATGTTCACCAGGCGGCGGTCGCCCGCCAGTGACTGCCGTTCGAGGGCGTTGCACTCGCGCTTTGTTCTGGCCAGTGCGTCCTGGCTGATCAAGCGCTCGAACGCAAGGAACTGTCGCTGGATGGGCGTGCCCAGTTCCCTGTCGTAATAGCCTGTCTGAGTGAAGGGGAGCGGCGCGCTGAGGAAGTCCACCGGGCCATACAACCGCTCGAGGCTGGAACGCACTGCGGGCATGAGTTCGCTGTGGGCAGTGAGGATTCCCACTGTCAGCTTGGCGGGCAAAGGCGAGTGGGGTGTGCCCAAAGGGCTTATCCTTTCTGGAAGCCGAGGTTTCTCTGGCGCAGGCTTACGAACTTGCCGCCGGCGATGACCAAGTGGTCGAGGAGTTCGATATTGAGTAGTTTCCCGGCCTGGACGAGCCGCTCCGTCGCCTGGATGTCCTCGGGCGAGGGCGTAGGGTCGCCGCTGGGATGGTTGTGGAGCACGATGATGTTGGGAGCGTTGCGCCGGACAGCCTCGCGGAAGACCTCGGCAGCACGCATGGGCGCGCTGGAGACCGTGCCACGGTAGACCTGGTGGACGGCGAGGACCTGATTCTTGGTGTCCAGCATCATGACGCGCAGTTCCTCTTCTGTGAGCAGGCTCATCTCAGTAAGTACCAAGCCGGCGGCATCTTGAGGAGCGCGCACTACCGGTTTGAGGTCGTCCACTGCCGCCGCCAGGCGCAGGCCGAGCTCGAACGTCGCCTTGAGTTCGCATGCTTTGGCAAGGCCAACACCGCGGACTGTCGCCAGTTCCTGAACCGAAGCCCGCGCCAGCCCCGGCAAGCCACCGAACTGGCTGACCAGCCTTGTGGCCAGCGTGAGAACACTCTCGCCTTGGGAGCCGCTGCGGAGGATGAGCGCGAGCAGCTCGGGCGTGCTCAGGAGAGATGGGCCATAGGCCTGCAAACGCTCACGAGGACGTTCGCCTGCTGGTAGCTCCTTGATTGACAGCTTGTATCCAGCTTCACTACCTGGCATTGATGTTGCAGCCTCGTCAAGGGGATTGCACGACCGCGTGTATTCTAGCAGGCGGCTGGCCCGTCTGTCATCAGCTTCGAGATAAGCGGAGGGAATTCATGAGCAGCACCCAGGGCTGCGGCAAACACCGGTCCGCGCCGGTTGTACACATGATTGGTAACGCCCACATTGACCCTGCTTGGCTGTGGACGCGTGCCGAGGGCCGCCGAGAAGTGCTCAATACAGCTCGCACTGTAGTTGCCCTCATGCATGAGTACCCTGAACTGACTTTCAGCTTCAGCCAGGCTATTGCCTACCAGTGGATTGAGCAGGAAGAACCGGAGCTGTTCCGCAGGATTCAGGACTTGGCGAAGCAGGGACGTTGGCACATCGTGGGCGGAATGATCGTCCAGCCCGACTGCAATATCCCTTCGGGCGAGTCTTTCGCCAGGCACCTGCTCTATGCCCAGCGCTATTTCCTCAGCCGTTTCGGAAGGACGGCGAAGGTCGGCTACAACGTTGACAGCTTCGGCCACGCTGGCACCCTGCCGCAGCTGTTACGCCTGGGCGGCTTGGACTACTACGTGTATTTCCGGCCCGACCCGGCCATGGAAGTGGCGATGGATGAGGACATCTACTGGTGGCAATCGAACGACGGCAGTCGCGTCTTGGCTTGCCGCCCGCCCAACCATTACTGCACCTGGGCCGGCGAGATAGAAGCCTGGGTTGTGAACGCAGTTGCCCATGCTCCCGAGCGTGTGGGCGCAGTGCTATGCTTCTTTGGCGTCGGAGACCATGGTGGTGGGCCAACGCGGGAGAACATCGAATCCATAGGGCGGTTGGCAGAGCGGGAGGACCTGCCTGAGATCAGGTTCGGCTCACTGGAGGCCTTCTTCGAGGTGGCCGAGCGGAACCGTCAGGATTACGCTGTGCGCCGCCGGGACCTGCAGCATCATGCTCCCGGCTGCTACTCAGCGCATTCGGACATCAAGCGCTGGAACCGTCAGGCGGAGCAGAGCCTGATCGCCGTCGAGAAAGCCAACGCCGTACTATCGGTGCTAGGCGCTGGGCCACTCGCTGGGACGCCGGCCTTCGAAGATACCTGGCGTCGGGTGCTGTTCAACCAGTTCCACGACATACTCGCCGGTACGTGCATCCCTGAGGTGTACGAGGACTGCCGCCAGGATTTCGCCGAGGTGACACGTCTGTGTGCAGGCATCTCCCAGGTGGTGCTGGAGCGCCTGGCCATGGCGACAGACTGTCGTGGTGATGGCACGCCTGTCCTGCTGTTCAACCCCTGTTCCTGGGAGAGGCAGGCGAATGTGGAACTTGAGAGGCGGCTTGGTGGCGCAGAGCTCGCCGGCGACCCCGTGCCCTGCCAGCGCACCCACGATGGCAAGCTGCTGCTCTCGCTGCACCTGCCGCCCCTCGGCGCTGCCTGCATACACTTGGTCGAGGGCGAGGCACCTTCGACGGCACCAATGGCGAACGAGGACTGCCTGGAGAACGAATTCTGGCGATTGCAGTTTGACCTGAGCAGCGGCGAGTGGTTGTCGCTGTTCGATAAGGTGGCCGGCGTGGAAGTGCTGGCACGTCCCGGCAATGCGTTGGTGGTTCTGGATGATCCGAGCGACACATGGAGCCATGGTCTGTACGGATACCACACGCGCCTGGGCAGCTTCGCGGAGGCAGAGGTGATCGCCCGGGAGAGAGGCCCAGTACGCAGCTCACTTGTGTTGCGCCGGCGGTTCGGGCGGTCCACGATCACTGAACGGATCAGCCTGTACGCCGGAAGGCGGGCAATAGAGGTGAGCAGCCGGCTGGACTGGCACGACACTCGAAAGGCCCTCAAGGTATCCTTCCCGGCGGCGATCGCGTACCCGGTGTGCACATATGAGGCGCCCTATGGCTACCAGGTACGCCAGCCTGACGGGCACGAGGAGCCGGGTCAGACCTGGGTGGACGCCACTGGGGTTGCGCATCGGCGAACCGATGGCCGTGCCTTGCATTACGGGCTGAGCCTCATCAACGACAGCAAGTATGGCTTCGACATGACAAGCCATGGCAGCTATAGCGACCCAGAAGCCTGGGTGGACGTGCGTATGACTCTGCTGCGCTCGCCGGCCTATGCTTTCCATGACCCCCGTCCCTTCCGGCCAGAGGAAACGTACACTTTCCTCGACCAGGGTGAACAGAGTTTCACCTATTGGCTGCTGCCTCATGTTGGCTCATGGCAGGACGCAGGCACAGTCAGGCTGGCACACGAGCTTAACGCTCCGGTGCTGAACTGGGAGACGCGCGGCCACGATGGCGCCTTGCCGCCCGTCTGGTCTTTCTGCGAGTGTCCCGACACGGGGGTGGAACTTGCTGCCCTCAAGTTGGCCGAGGACGGTCAGGCCATGGTCGCCCGTATCGTCGAGACGGTGGGGCGGGACTGCCAGGCGCGGCTGCGATTCCCACTCTGGGGCTTGGAGTTGGCTGTGCCGCTTGGCCACAACCAGGTGATGACCTTGCGCATAGCCCGTGAGGCCGATAGCCTGACGGTCGAGGAGGCTGATCTTCTCGAACGGCCACTTGCCGGCGGCTTCAGGCAGGTCGTATCCGTGGCGCAGGGATGAAAGCTCGGCGATGGCGCGGCGGACAGCGGGATCAAGGACGGAAGAAGGAGGTTGTTGAGTGGAAGTCAAGTTAATCGCCCTCACGAGGTACCTGGGCGGCAATGGCTCGCCGGAGGAGTTGTTGGAGTATGCCGGCCGCGTCTGCTATCGTAGCGAACCCAAGGGCAACCCCGGCGGCTTCCTTAGGCGCCGCCTTAAGGAAGGGCACGAGAGCATTATCGAGCATGCCTGCGCCACATTCGAGATCAGTGGTGTCTCGCGCGCTTGCACCCACCAGCTCGTGCGCCACCGCATTGCGAGCTACAGCCAGGAGAGCCAGCGCTACGTAGACATGTCCTCGCCCCAGTTCGTCACGCCGCCAGACATCGAAGCCAGCCCTGAGGCTAAGGCGGCCTACGAGCGCTTCCTCTCCACTGTTTCCAGTGCCTACAGTGAGTTGCGAGCGTTCGGGATCAACAAGGAAGACGCTCGCTTTGTGCTTCCCAATGCCGCCGCGACCCGTATTGTGGTCACGATGAACTTCCGGTCGTGGCGCCATGTAATCCGCGAGCGCGGGCTGAACCCGGCTGCCCAGTGGGAGATCCGCGAGTTGGCGTTGCGCGTTTTGGACGAGCTCTACAGAGTTGCCCCAAACGTCTTCCAGGACCTGGTAGATGAGCGAACCAAACAGCAGGCCTGACATTGACACCTATTTCATGCGCATCGCTCAGGTGGTTGCGACGCGAGCGACTTGCTTGCACAGGCACGTAGGAGCCGTCATCGTAAAGGGTAAGCAGATTGTTTCCACGGGCTACAACGGCGCTCCAGCCGGCCATCCACATTGCCTCGAGATCGGCTGTGCCCGCGCGGGCGTACCGTCCGGCAAGAATGTGGAACTATGCCGGGGCGCGCATGCGGAGCAGAACGCCATCAATTTCGCAGCGCGCTATGGCATTCCAATCGAAGGAGCGGCTCTCTACACCACGCATTACCCCTGCTCGGCCTGCGCCAAAAGCATCATCAATGCCGGCATAAGGCGGGTCGTTTTCGAGGCCGATTATCCTGACCCTCTCGCAAAAGAGATCCTCGCGGTTATCGAGACGAAGGCCTGGAGGGAGGGCGAGTAGTATGGCTGCCCCTGATGAGGTCAAGCAGGAAGTAGAGAAGCTACGACAGAGCCTGCGGTATCACTCTTACCGCTACTATGTCCTTGACTCGCCCGAGATCAGCGACGCCGAATACGACCGCATGATGCGCCGGCTCGAGGAACTCGAGGCGCAGTACCCAGAACTCGTCTCGCCAGATTCCCCGACTCAGCGTGTCGGCGCCCAGCCGCTGACCGAGTTCGCGGCTGTCACCCATGACATCCCGATGCTCAGCCTGGCAGACGCTTTCTCGGCGGAGGAGGTGCGTCAGTGGCATCAGCGCTTGCAGAGGACGCTCGGCCTCGGGCCGTCCGGCGAGGTTGAACTTGTCGCCGAGCCCAAGATTGACGGGCTGGCGATCAGCATCACCTACGAGAATGGGCTCATGACCCTGGCGGCCACCCGTGGTGACGGCTTCGTCGGCGAGAACGTGACCCCGAACATCAGAACAGTGAAAGCTATCCCTCTGCGTATACCGGCCGATGGTAGCTTCGCCCCGCCAGCTTTGCTGGAGGTGCGCGGCGAGGTGTACCTGCCGATCCACGCTTTCGAGGCCCTGAACCGGGCTCGTGCCGAGAAAGGCGAGCCGGTGTTCGCCAACCCTCGCAACGCAGCGGCGGGCTCAGTTCGCCAGTTGGACCCGCAGATCACGGCGCAGCGGCCGCTGTCCTTCTTTGGCTATGGGCTCGGGCACCACGAGGGGGTGGCGATAGACTCTCAGTGGGAGACGCTCAACTACATTAAGAAGCTGGGCTTCCCCGTCTCGCCTGATGTCCGGCTATTGCCGACACTGGAGGCAGCGCTCGACTACGCAGTTGCCTGGATGGCCAAACGCCAACATCTGCCTTACGAAGCCGATGGCATGGTTCTTAAGGTGAACGACTTCGGCCTGCAGGAACAGCTGGGTGTTGCGGGCAGGGCGCCGCGCTGGGCGATCGCGTTCAAGTTCCCGCCTCGGGAGGAGACGACGCGCCTGCTCGACATCGCCGTCAACGTGGGGCGCACGGGCGTGGTGACCCCTTACGCCATCCTGGAACCTGTGAACATTGGTGGCGTCACTGTCAGGCAGGCCACGCTACATAACGCCGACTACATCGAGAGCCGCGACATCCGCATTGGTGACATGGTGGTTGTAGCGCGAGCTGGCGACGTCATCCCGCAGGTGGTGGGGCCGATAACGAGTCTGCGCACAGGCAGCGAGCGCGTGTTCGAGATGCCGGCCACTTGCCCGTCCTGCGGGGAACCATTGACGCGCGCGCCTGACGAGGCAGCCACCCTTTGCACCAATGCCAAGTGCCCGGCGCAGTTGGCACGCCATGTGGAGTACTTCGCATCGCGTGATGCCATGGATATCGAGGGGCTGGGTGAAAAGGTGGCGCAACTGCTCGTGGAAAAGGGGCTGGTCCATGACGTGGCGGATATCTACTACCTGAGCCGGGAGCAGCTCTTGACGCTGGACGGTTTCGGCGAGAAGCGAGCCACAACTCTTCTTGCCAACATCGAGGCCTCGAAAGAGCGGCCATTCTCGCGCCTTCTGCTCGGCCTGGGCATAAGGCGGGTCGGCGCTGTCGTCGCTCAGGCCCTGGCAGAGCACTTTGGCTCGATGGACCGGTTGGCGGCAGCCAGTGCGGCCGAGATTGAAGCAGTTCCCGGTGTCGGTCCGTTCACCGCGTCGGCAGTTGTGGAGTGGTTCTCGCGCGACACCAACCGGCAGGTTATCGAGAAGCTTCGCCGGGCTGGAGTGCGTCTGGCGGACGAGAGGGCCCGCCCCAGCGAGCCTGGCCGTTTGGGAGGCCTCACTTTCGTGATCACTGGTAGGCTGCCCACCATGTCCCGTGAGCAAGCGCGCTCAGCCATTGTCGCCGCGGGTGGCAAAGTCACCGAGAGCGTAAGTCGCCAGACCAGTTATCTCGTCGCTGGCGAAGACCCGGGCAGCAAGTACGAACGGGCCGTACAACTCGGGATCCCGATCATCAGCGAGAAGGATTTGCAGGAGATGCTGGGCGGCAAGCCTGCGGGGTCTGGTGCCAGGAAGTAGTTGTCAGGCACCGTCCGGGTCTGCTAGATTTGGCGTTCGTTGAGTACCAAACTCGCGCGTCCCTTTTGGAGGCAGAATGTCGAGCAACAATCGTATCAAGGTTGGCGTGATCGGTGCCGGTGCGATAGCGACTCACTGTCACATCCCGGCCTATCAGGCATTGCCTGATGTGGAGGTTGTGGCCGTGGCCGACGCAACGCCGGGCCGCGCTCAGGAGGTGGCCGGTAAGTTCGGGATTGCCAGGGCATTCACCGACTATCGCGACCTGCTTGCTGTAGATGGGCTCAAGGTAGTGAGCATATGCAGCCCAAACGCCTTTCACGCTGAGCAAACCATTGCTGCGCTCGAGGCCGGGATCAATGTGCTGTGCGAGAAACCAATGGCGATCGCCTACGACGACGCGGTAAGGATGGTGGACACAGCGAAGCGGACGGGCAAGCTTCTCATGATTGGTATGACTAACCGTTTCCGCGAAGACATTCAGGCGATGCGCCAATACGCCGTAGACGGTCTTCTGGGCGAAATCTACTACATGAAGGCTGGTTGGCTGCGCCGCTCCGGCATCCCGGGCTACGGATCCTGGTTCACGAACAAGAAGCTCTCGGGTGGCGGGTCGCTCCTCGACATCGGTGTCCATTTCCTCGACATGGCGCTCTGGATAGCCGGCTTCCCCAAACCCCTCGCAGTGACAGGCGCGACCTTTGCCAAGTTCGGCCCTTCCGGCAAAGCCCTGGGTGGCTGGGGCGCCGACATCTTCCGCACAGGCAAGCAAGTGTTCGATGTGGACGATCTAGCCACTGCCTTCATCCGCCTCGAGAATGGTGCCGTGCTAACGCTCGAGGTATCGTGGGCGGCCCACGTGGGCGAGTTCGGCGAGAACTACCTGCGCTTCCTGGGCACAGAAGGCGGTATGGAGACGGCCTCCAGATTCGACAAGCATTACTCGGTTCGCTACTACTCGGAGAGGCATGATCATCAGTACGACCAGCAACTGCAGGTGAGCGCCGGCGACAAGAATCACTGGGTGGAGATCGCCCATTTCATAGATTGCGTCAAGGGATCGGCTGAGCCCCTGGTTACGTTCGAACAGTCGCTGACGGTGGCCAAGGTCCTCGATGGCATCTATCGTTCTGCGGAGTTGGGCCGCGAAGTGGCACTCTAGTTCAGCTCCGCTGAGAGCTTCCATTTTGCACTACCGGGGCCGCCTCCTGGCGGCCCCTTGTGCTGCTGCGGGTAGCTGGCCTGGCGGTTGACCCTTTGTTATACTCGTCTTTGTATGAAAGCCAGCCAGCCAAACGCCCGCATGTCGCTGAAGAGCCCATGGTTACCCCTCTTGCTCCTCGGGCTTATCCTGGTCCAGGCCACCAACCCGGCGCGTGTATGGCAGTACATGCTCACTGCCATACTCCTCGCCAATGTCGTCGCGCTCTACTGGGCCTGGCAGCTTCGCACGCGGCTGAGCGTCGAACGGAAGCTTCTGTGGTCCTGGGCCCAGGTTGGGGATTTGCTGCACGAGCGGTTTACGCTGCGCAACGACTCCTGGCTGCCGGTGCTGTGGGCGGAAGTAGTTGACCATTCGGACGTACCGGGCTATCCACGGGGCAGGGTGGAGACAGCCAGCCCACATTCACAGAAATCCTGGGATGTGAAGGCTATCTGCCGCCGCCGGGGGCAGTTTCGGCTGGGCCCTTGGGAGTTGCGCCTCGGGGATCCCTTCGGGCTTTTCCTGGTGACCTTCACCTTCGACGAGCGGACCGATATCACGGTCTTTCCTCCTGTGGTGCGCGTGCCTCAGATGTCCCTACCCAGAGGCGTGGCAACTGGCCAGAGCCGCAGCCGCGCTCGCTCGCGCGAGTTGACCATGGATACAGCCGGCGTCCGGGAGTACTTGCCTGGCGACAGCCTCAGCCACGTGCACTGGCGGACCACAGCGCGCACTCAGCAGCTACACGTGAAGGAATTCGACCTGGAGCCGAGCGGCAGCCTCTGGATCCTGCTCGACCTGGACGCGCGCGTTCAGGCCGGCGCCGAGGAGGAGAGCACCGTGGAGTATGGTGTGATCCTCGCGGCCTCGCTCTCCTACCTGATCTTGCGGGACAACCGTCCTGTCGGTCTGTTCGCGCATGGCGCCGATCGGGTGGTCATGAGGCCTGGGGTAGGCCTGAACCACATGTGGGGGCTGATGCGCAGCCTCACAGTTGTTCAGGCAGGTAAGGGCCCGAACCTGGCAGAGCTTCTGGCAGACTGGTCGCGCACTGCTGCCAGAGACACCACTGTGGCGGTGATCACGCCCTCGGTTGACCCCAGCTGGCTCGAGTCCTTGATGCACGTGCTGGCGCGTGGCATCGCCGTAAGCGTCACCTTTCTGGATGCGGCATCCTTCGGAGTGGCGGACATCCCGGGTTACGAAGCCAGCCTCTCGTCCATGATGGCGGCCCTGGCTGAACTGGGTGTGCAGAGCCGGGTTATCAAGGCCGGCATGCGCTTCGAGCATCTGATACCGCTTGCGCAACGGGGCGTTCCGCGCTTCCGCATCGGCGCTACGGGCAGGGCGATACCGATCGCCCCCGCGCCTGCGAGCCACGTCGGCCCATGAGTTTCCTCGATACCGCTGCCCTCCCCGCCGCTCCCGAAAAGGTGCGCCCGAGCGTTGGCCTGGGCGACCGCCTGTCCTTGCTTCTCCTCGCCGCAGCCTCATTCTGCGTGGCGGCAGCCATTGACGAGGTGCACTGGGCGTCGGGGACAGGCTTCCTCGTCTGGGACGTGCTGCTGGCTACCTTCTTGGGCTATGCCATTGCCCGTTCTCCCCTACCGGGCTACCTGGCCTGGTCAGTTGGTCTGGTCGCGGGCGTTGAGGCCATCCTCGCTGGAGTGGGTAACCTCTGGCCGCCCATCGCCCTGGTTAGCGAGGACCTCGCGAGTTTTGACCTCTGGTGGGCACGTGCCCGCTGGGGGCAATGGTCAGGGCTGGACTCCCCTTTGCCGCACACGGTGGGCTATTGGTCGCGCCAGTTGCAGGCGATCACGGACCGTGTCGCCGCCTGGTTCTGGCGCGCCTTCTCCGGCCTGCCCAACCGGGATCAGCAGGTGTGGCTACTACTTGTCTCAGCTGCCTTGTTTCTGATCGTGTTCTTTGCTGCCTGGCAGTTGTTCAGGAAGTGGCAGCCGCTTCAGGCCGTATTGCCTTTGGGGACGGCTCTGGGGCTGAATACATTCCTGGCCGGGCAGAGACCCACTTGGGCTCTCGCCTTTCTTGGCCTGGCTCTCGTCATCATCGTGCGGGGCAATGCCAAGGGCCTGGAGATGCGTTGGCGCCTAGCGGGGACCGATTACTCGGACGAACTCTTGCCTTATGCGACGGCGGTTGGAGTGGCGCTGGCGGCGCTTGTCGTGCTGCTTTCACCAGTTCTACCGGCAATGAGTTCCCGCTCGACATACGACGCTTTCTGGAGGCTGCTCAGCTCACCGTGGCGGCGGGTGGAGGCGACGACGGGGAGGCTCTTTGGCGGCCTGAACTCGCCCGGGCGCAGTAGCTCGCTCATCAAACCCGAAGCTACGCCTGATCTTGCCGGTGGCCACAACCTTGGTGGTGCTCCCAACCTGGGCAATGCTGTTGTGATGTACATCAAAGACAGCGATCCGGTCCCCGAGCCCTGGTCGGGCGACCTGCCTCGCTACGAGGCGCAGACACTGATCCAGCGTCACTGGCGTGCTCTCACTTACGACACCTACACGGGTACCGGATGGGAGAATGCCAGCCGGCGTCTAAGCCAGGTGCCGGCAAACCAGGACTTGCCTACCGGGGCGAGCGAAGGGCGCAAGGAGTTCGTTCAACAGGTACGGCGCATGCAGTCAGGCGACGTTGTCTACGCCGTGGGGCAACCACTGCGCGTTGATCAGGCCGTAAACGCAGCCTGGCGTTCCAGTGATGACCTCATTTCGCTCGAAGGAGCAGGCTTCGCGTATCAGGTCGTTTCGGCAGTGCCCGATGTTACCGTAGCCGAGTTGCAGGCAGCTGGCGAAGACTATCCTGAGGCGATCAGGACCGTTTACCTGCGTCTGCCGCCATTGCCGCAACGAGTGCGTGACCTCGTCACCCAGGTGGTGCGGGAGGCGCCCACGCCCTACGACAAGGCGCGCGCCATCGAGGCCTACCTGCGCCAGTTCCCCTATGATCTCAACGTACCTGCGCCACCACCTGGGAGAGACGTAGTTGACTACTTTCTCTTTGACCTGCAGAAAGGCTATTGCGACCATTTTGCCACGGCGATGGTAGTGATGCTTCGGGAGGCTGGCGTCCCGGCACGGATGGCTGTGGGTTATGCCCGTGGCAGCTATAGACGGGACACGGGCGAGTGGGTGGTGACGGAGAAAGACGCTCATGCCTGGCCTGAGGTGTACTTCCCTCGCTACGGCTGGATCGAGTTCGAACCAACCCCTTCACAAGATACGTACGTCTTCGCCAGTGGCGGCGCCAGCGGACCGTCTTTGGCTTCGCTGCCGAAGCCGTCGCCGGCAGCGCGAGGTTGGCGCTGGCCGTTCAGCCGCAAGCTGACTCTGGAGTATGCGGCCGCCTTATTGGCCGTGTTTGTCATCGTCAGGTTGGGCTTGCGCTCATACCGGCGCTGGCGGTACAGCACGGACGATTGGGCGGTGGATTCCTATGGCAGGCTGGTACAAGCCACCAGTTGGGTGGGCTTGAGGCCAGAGGCGAGCGAGACGGTGCGGGAGTTCTGGGCCCGCCTGCGCAGCACGCTGGGAGGTGAGGCCGTCTTCGTCAGTACCCCATGGGGCAGCGAGTGGGTATGGGATTTCGATCGCGTGCTGCGGCCCATGCGTTACGTCCTCTCGGCCTACGAGCGGGCCCTATTCGCGCAGGCCAACCTGAGCCATAGTGTGGCCGGCCAGGCACGCCAGTATGCCTCCCGGCTACGCCGCGAACTGGCCCTCTTGTGGCTTGCGCGGCACGTCGGCGAGTAGCCCCGCAGAAGGCGCGCGGCCACCAGATTCGCCCTGATGCTATGGCTGACCCATCACTTCGTGTATCGCGTGGCAGCACGCGCCCGTTCCTGGCTCAGGTACAGAGCCAGGGCGCCCATTAGACTGACATCGTCGCCGAGCGCTGCCGGAACGATGCGGACGTGTTCCCAATAAGCGCGCGGGATGCGGGCTTGCACAGTAGCCAGAACAGGCTCAAAGAGGAGAGGCCCTGCTTTGCTCACCCCACCACCGAGGACGACGATGGTGGGGTCGAAGGTGTAGAGGAAATTCGTGATCGCTACACCCAGATATTCGCCCGCCTTGCGGAACACCTGTCGCGCTAGTTCGTCGCCTTGCTCCGCCGCTTCTGTGACCAGCTTGGCCGTGATCGCGCTCAAATCCCCACCACACATGCCGACCAGTTGCGAGACACCGCCCGCGGCAATTGCCTCTCGGGCCTGGCGGGCGATAGCAGGGCCGCTAGCGAGCGTCTCCACACAGCCACGGTTGCCGCAGGCGCACAGGGGACCATCGGCCATAATCGAGTTGTGCCCCAGTTCGGCCGCGTAGCCATGCGAGCCCACGAGAAGGACGCCGTCAGTGATGACACCGCCGCCTATGCCAGTGCTAATGGTCAGGTAGATGACGTCCTGGTGGCCACGGGCGGCTCCGAATTCGCGTTCAGCGAGCGCTGCCAGGTTGGCGTCGTTACCCAGAAGAGTAGGCAGGCCCAAACGTTCCTCCATGATGTGCACCAGGGGCACGTCTGTCCATCCGGGGAGGTTCGGTGCCCGGGCGACGATGCCCCGGCGCGGGTCCAGAGGGCCTGGCGCCGCGATGGCTATGGCGGCAACGGGTACCCTAGCGGTGGAGATGGTGTCCTGAATGGCCGTGATCAGCGCCTCCAAGATGGCTTCACCTCCCTCTCTGCTGGGAGTGGGCCGGGAGATGCGCACAGCAAAATGGCCCTCTAGGTCGCTGATGGCAACGCGAATCTGGCTACCGCCCAAATCCACGAGGGCGACATACGTATCAGCGTCGGCGGACATGCAACACCTCAGTTGACTGTCATAGGCCGGAGAGTATACCATCGCCAGGCACAGTTGACACGAGTGCAGCGGAGGGATGGTGGGGCAACTCGAGCATGTGACCATAGCGCGCGACGAGGACCAGTATCTCTCCTTCCCAGACGTCGTGCTGGCGGCCGATGGGCGGCTGGTGCTCATCTATCGTGAGGCGGACGCTCATGTGGCGACGCGTTCCCGACTCGTGTTGCTAGACAGCTTCGACGGCGGTCACAACTGGGTAAACCGGCGCTATCTGGATCGGCCCATGTCGCTTGCCCGGGATGGCGCCGTGTGGAATTGCCCTCGCATCGTGCGCCAAAGCGACGACGGGCTGACCGTCGTTTGCGATCTGGCTGTCGTACCGGCGGATACGCCCCCACCTGTGCCCGAAGACCTTTGGAAGTTCCGCACCTATTTCTGGCGCAGCTTCGACAACGGCCAGACGTGGGGTATGCGGCGGAGCACGCGCATACAGGGCATGGTGCCGGATAGGTTGCTGGAGTTGAGCAACGACACGTACCTGATCGCCAGCCACTACCACAGCCTGCGCCATTTCGACACAACCACGCAGATCGTGACATTCACGCGCGACGCCGGGGAGACCTGGACGAACACGGCTCTGGTGGCCGAGGTGGCCGGGCTGCAATTCTGCGAGGGCTCAGTTGCGCGCTGCCCTGCAGGGCAGTTGGTGTGCTACATGCGCGAGAACAGCATGCGCAACGTGCCGACACACAAGAGCTTTTCCCTGGACGGGGGGCTGCACTGGTCTATGCCGGAGCCCTGTCGCTTTGTTGGGCACAGGCCGGTGGCCGGCCTGCTCAGCAGCGGCAAGATGCTTGTCACCTACCGAGACGTGCGCCTCGCCAACCGGGCTGTCGGTAGCCTCGTCGGCGCCAACACGGCGACGATGGCCTGGCTGGGCAACCCACTTGACGAATCCACTGGCCGCGTCCTGACCCTGGAAGCTGATTCCTCAGGTGTATTCAGCGACTACGGCTACAGCGGCTGGGTGGAACTCAAAGGCGGCCGCGTCTTCTGCGCCTACCATCACCGCGGCGAGGCAGAGAAGTCCTATATCCGCGGCGTCTGGTTCGGCGAGTCCGACTTTACTGCCGAGCCTCCGCTGCCAATGGGGCGCCTTTACTACTGAGAGGGAAGGCCACGAGCGGCGGCACTGACCGGCGCGTTCGTTGCATTCCCTGTAAGCTGAGTAAGCCGATCAAGAACGGAAGCTTCTGGCTATCCCTTCTCGGCTCCAGATGTGGCGAAGATCAGGCGTGGATCATCCAGGTACGGCTCGAGGCCAAGATGCATTCGCGTAAACTCGCGCAACGGCTGACCGCTCGAGCGCTCGGCCATAGCCACAGCAGCATCGTTGGGCCGCGGGCAGTCGAGGATCACGGTGCGCCCAGCCGCCAAGCTGAGCGCCCAATTGAACAGGGCTGAAGCGGCTTCATCGCTGCGAGCGACAAGCGGGCCGATGTGCTCGTAAAGGACGCCGTGCCGCCCGAGCACGTAACCATCTACCTGGCCACCATTTTCGTGTACCGCTGCCAGTTCCGGCCAGCCGCCGGCTAGGTGCCGGAGCATGTGAGAGCGATCTACGCGATACGCGGCCCGGTCCAGCCGCAATACCTCGTCCCACAAGGCAAGTTGGCCATCACAAGGTGTCACGTTGCGATAGGGACGGGGAGTGGCATCCAGCATGTAGCGTTGTATGCCGTACTCGGGTTCGAACCCCATGTGCGAATAGAGTGGCTTACCCATTGGGGTGGCGTCTAGCTTGACGGCACGCGCTCCCGCCCCTCGCAGGTAGGCGATGGCTTTAGCCACCATCATCCGCCCCAGGCCCCGTCCTCTCAACTCAGGTGCGACGGTTACCATGCCAATCCAGCCGACACGGCTGAACACCTCAGTCGTGGTCGTGGCGACCACTCTGCCGTCGGCAACGGCGACGAAACAGCCATGCGGCTCGAGGGCCAGGAATCGCTGCCAGTCCTCGTCCGTCTGGTTCCAATTCTGCGGGCGGATCAGCAGGTCTGCGCCGGCAATGTCGCTGGCCGTCATGCGGCGGATGGTGATGCCAGTCATTTCCTCTCCGGTTCGGGTGGTGACGGTTACGATTTGGCGGCCGGGTTCGTCCACACCCCGGCAATGGGGCTCGAGCACGCCGGGCACGTCCCGGTCGCGGAGATGCTGTTCTGCAACACCCGGAAACCGGAGCGGCTGACCAGTTCGCGGCCGCAGCCCGGACACACAGTAGTCTCCCCGTCTCCGGCGATGTTGCCCATGTACACGTAGTGCAGGCCCGCATCAAGCCCGATCTGGTGGGCCCGGCGAAGGCTGGCCACTGGGGTCGGGCCGATGTTGTCCATCTGGAAGTCAGGATGGAAGCGGGTGACATGCCAGGGTGTGTCAACGCCCAGGTCGGTGGCGATGAAAGAGGCGATGCTGCGCAGTTGGGCGTCATCGTCGTTGAGGGTAGGGATGATGAGGGTAGTCACCTCGACCCAGACGCCCATGTGCTTGAGCAGGCGCAGGCTTTCCAGCACAGGCTCGACATGGGCGCCCGTGAAGCGTCGGTAGAAAGCGTCGTCCCATCCCTTGAGGTCTATGTTGGCAGCATCGAGAAGCAGCGGTGACCCTTCCCGCGGAGCGAGCATGTCCAGGCACTCCGGTGTCATGTAGCCGTTGCTGACGAAGACGTTAGCCAACCCCTGGCGGTGCGCCAAGCGCATAACGTCGTAAGCATACTCGAAATACACGGTGGGCTCAGTATAGGTATACGAGATGCTGGCGCAGCCGTAGCGGCTTGCCCCGGCCACGATGGCCTCAGGGTTGACATCTGGCAGGTCGAGTTCGCCGCCTAGGCGGGGCAGTTGTGAGATCTGCCAGTTCTGGCACCACTGGCAACGGAAGTTGCACCCCGGGCAAGCGAAGCTGTACGACGTGCTGCCGGGCAGAAAGTGAAAGAGAGGCTTTTTCTCGATCGGGTCAACGGCTTGGGAGATGACCTTGCCATACACGAGGCTGTATAGAGTGCCATCGTGGTTCTCTCGCACCGCACAGATGCCCTTGTGCCCTGTCCGAATGTTGCAGCGGTGGGCACAGAGGTGGCATGTGACCGAGCCGTCTTCGCGTCTCTCGTAGAGCATCGCTTCGTGCATGAATCACCTCCGCAGGACAGAGGCGTGCCGCAGCTGCCTTGCACACAAGGATGCTGCCCCGATCGCCGACAGTCAAATCCGCCCTATCGCCGTGTTTGACGGCCGGCCGGTGCTGGCCTGATATTAGCGCTTGCTCGCCATTGTGACATGCGGGGGAGGGTTGATGGACAGCGAAAAGATCCGCGTTGGCGTGGTCGGCCTCGGGCACAACGGCCTGGCCTGGTGCGAAGCATTCAGGCAGCATCCGGAATGCGAACTGGTTGCGGTATGTGACCGCGATGAGGCAAGGCTGCAGGCAGCGGTTGGGCGATTCGGCGTCCGCGGTTTCAGCGACTACGCCATTTTCGATCAGCCCATTGACCTGATCTCAATCCACACCCCAGACCACGCCCACGCCGAACCGTTCATCCGGGCCGTCGAAGCCGGCAAGCACGCTATCGTGGAGAAACCACTTGCCAACGACCTCGAGGACCTGAGTCGGATGGTCAGCGCCGCCGATTCTAGCGGCAAGAAGACATATGTGGGCCAGGTGCTGCGTTGGAACCCGCTCTTTCGCCTGATGAAGAGGTTGGTGGACGACGGCACTTTGGGCAGGGTGTTCTACGTCGAGGGCGATTACAACCACGACCTGCGCATGCAGTTGCACATGGAGCCGTGGAAAGTGACGCATGAGAAGCCTATCGTCGGCGGCGGCGTGCACCCCTTCGACTTGCTGCGCTGGTACGTAGGCAACGCAACCGAGGTGTACGCGGTCTCAAACCATATCGCCTATCCCGAGATGCACGAGGACACGACGATTGTGGCCACTTTCGAGTTTGAGAGCGGTGCCGTCGGCAAGGTCACGGCAATGTACGCGCCCATAATTGGGGGGATGGCGCATGACTACAATGTCGCACTCTATGGCACCAAGGCGAGCATCATCCGCCGCGAGCTGTACCTGGACGGGCTTGACAAGCCGATGGCCATACCCATCGAGTATCAGGGTCATCCCTACGACCCACAGGTTGAGCACATGGTGCGCTGCATCAAAGAGGACAGGCGACCTCTGGTGGACGTGCACGAGGGCGCTAACTCGGCGGCAGGCGTAATCTGCGCGCACGAATCCGCCCTGCTGCGCCGGCCAGTCAGGATACCCCGTTTCTAGACCAGGGAGAGACGCCCAGGCATCACTCGGCCACCACCTGCACGTCCCGGACCTGCGATTGGTAGTCGTGGCCCGAAGCGTATACCTGGATGTACTCAAGGTAGGCAGGCTTGATGTCGCCCAGGATCGCCATCAAGTCTGGGGACTCGTAGGCGAACCAGACGTTGCGCTCGATCTGCTCTCCCTTCTGGACGGGGTAATTGTCGGTGTTCTGATAGTAGAAGCCCCAGGTGTAGAACTGCAGATTACCGCGGGCGTCGCGGTAGACGAGGCGGTACATCAGCGGGAACTCCGAACTCTGGAAGCCGCCACCAGATAGGCTCTGATAGAGCAGCCTGACGTCCATGCGCACACGCAGCGACACATAGTCTGTCACGTCTTTCTTGATCGGCTGGAGAAGGCCGGTCTCGCAATGGTCCTTCTGGCCGCCGCCGCGGTCGAACTCGACCACTGGGGGCACTTCGTTGTCGAGCAGGGTCGCCTGGCCGTCAACGGTGCCTGAGTCGCTGCCTTGATCGTTGTAGACCTGCCAGCCCAACATGAGCCCGCCGCCGAAATCGCCGTTGGTGAGCAGATTGCGCCCAGCGGGCAGCGGACCGCGGATGTCCCCCTGGCTCGTGAGCACGGCGCGTTCGCCAGTCTCGAGCACCATCTGCTCGACATGAGAGTTGGATGTCACGAGAGCGCGGCCACCGCGCACGGTCACCTCGCTGGCATCGGCACTCACTTCAAGGGCGACGCTGCCATCCTGCACGGCCACTTCGCCCGAGGGCACTATCACCCGCAGTTGCAGATCCCTATCCAGAGGCGGGCCCGGGTTGAGGCGGATGCGCCCATGATCCAGCACAAGGGTGATGCGGTTAGGCTGGCTGCTGCGCGCGAACTGTGGGTTTGTGGCTCTGGCGAGGCTCAGGCGGGTATCGCTAAAGACGTGTACGGTAGCGAGGACGTAGTCGGTACTGCCTTCATAGACGACGAGCAGGGCACGCGAGGTTCCGTCTGTCTGAATAACATCGCCCTGCGACGCATCTTCGGCATCGCTGATGGCCAGCCATTTCTGCTGGTTGCGCTGCAGCAGTTGCGTAGTGCCACTCAGCGTCTGCACTTCGGCGCGATTGGAGCGAGTGGCATACTGCACATAGCGCCCAATCAGGAGCGGGGAGGCGATGGCGCAGGCCAGGAACACGGCGAAAGCTGACAGGAGCACCAACCAGGCGGCCAGGGCCGGGTTGCGCTCCCGCAACGCCCGCGGGCTATAGCGCCTAACCGCGGACTTCGAAGCGGTGGAACTGGCCCCGGTAAGGGAGCCACTCTCTTTCAACGTAGTCAACTGACGCTCCTATCGGGCCGCGTTCCAAGGCCTCGAGCAGTGAGCCCAACTGCTCAGGGGTGCCCTCAGCTACCACTTCTACCGTACCGTCAGTCCGGTTGCGGACGTAGCCCACGACACCGAGCAGCCTGGCCCGCGACAGGACGAAGTAACGAAAGCCGACACCCTGAACGTAGCCGTGCACTACTGCACGTAGCCCAGCCTGCTTGTCGCTCGAAGTGCCACTCATGCGCCCCTATCTCTTCGGTCCGCTCGGTAGTATCTGTAGCCGCACCATCAATCTGCCGCACGGGCCCCCAACCCAATGCCACTCCTGCCGAATTATACATCATCGGCGCTGCTGCAGGCCGTAGCATAGCCACTGCCGCCGACCGGAGGCGCGTTGGCCAAAAAGGCTTCTATCTTCGCAGCTACGGCTTCGACATCCACCGGCAGAGCATGCCAGGAGATGCGGCGGTCATCCAAGCGGAACCATGTATTCTGCTGGCGGATAAAGCGATGCGTTGCTGTCTTGATGCGCCGCACTGCTTCGTCCAGCCCGTAAAGACCGGCAAGGTACTCAGAGATCTGGCGGTAGCCGATACCGCTCATAGCTGGGCAATCGGTGGGCACGCCCCCGTCGAGCAGCCGGCGGACCTCCGCCACTAACCCTTTTGCCAGCATTGCCTCCACACGGCGATCAGCCCGCTCGTACAGTTCAGCTCGGCTTGCCGTCAGCCCGATGATCAGGCAGCGATAACGCATCTGGTCGCGACCCCGCAGCCGCGAGGCAGGGATGCCAGACACAGCCTGGACTTCGAGAGCGCGTATCACGCGGCGCACATTGTTGGGATGTATGCCTTGAGCAGCGACCGGGTCCAGTGCTGCCAACCGGCGATGAAGATGCAGAGCCCCGCGTTCCTTCGCTTCCGCTTCGAGCGCCTGGCGCAGGTCGTGGTCCGGTGGCACGCGCGGAATGCGCCAGTTCCCCAGCACGGACCAGACGTACAGGCCAGTCCCGCCCACGAGAAAGGGCAAGCGTCCTCGAGCAAGGATGCTGTCAATGGCCTGGAAAGCAAGCTGCTGGTATTGTGCCAGGGTCAAGCTCTGCCCGGGCTCCACCAGGTCCAAGAGATGATGGCAGACACGGGAACGCTCCTCGGCGCTAGGCTTGGCCGTGCCGATGTCCATGCCACGGTAGATCTGCCGCGAATCTGCCGAGACCACCTCCAGGTCGAGCCGATCCGCCAGGCGGAGCACGAGATCAGTTTTGCCCACGGCGGTGGGGCCGACGATTGCCACCAGCGGCGGCTGGACAGGCTCCATACTCAACCGGTGACAGTCTGCGGCAGTCGCTGCCGGGTTGTGGCGTCGAACAGGTGCACCTGACTGAGGTCGGCCGCCAGCGGCAGGATATCGCCCACATGGACCGTGTCCTCAGCCGAGATCTTGGCCGTGAAGCGCTGTCCATCAACACTGCCATGCACGAGCTGCATGCGCTCCTGGATGAGCGGCTCAACCACCTCGACGCTCAGGGGGATGTGAGCTCCCTGCGCCGAGATGGTGACGTGCTCAGGTCTGATGCCGACCAGGACCTGGCTGCTGCTTGGAATGGCCCAACCCGCGGGCAGCGGCAGCTCCCAGCCACTACCGCGGATTGTGCGCAACTCGAGGCTGACGAACCCAGGGAGGATGTTCATCGGAGGTATGCCGATGAAAGTGCCCACCAGAACGTTGACTGGGCGGTCGTAGATCTCCCGGTAAGGGGCGACCTGCTCGATGCGGCCGAGGTTCATGACGGCAATGCGGTCGCCGAGAGCAATGGCCTCCACCTGATCGTGAGTGACATAAAGGGTTGTTATCGCGAAACGCCGCAGCAAACGCTTGATCTCGACCCGCGTGCGCACCCTCAGCTTAGCGTCCAGGTTCGAGAGTGGCTCATCAAGGAGGAACAGGCTCGGATCGCGCACGATGCAGCGGGCGATAGCGACTCGCTGTTGCTGCCCTCCTGACAGTTCCTTGGGCTTGCGATCGAGCAACTCCTCGAAGCCGACGCCCATGATCTCGGACGTGATCCGTACCCGCTCAGGCACCTCTTTCTCGCGCTTGCGCACGAGGAAAGTGAAGGCAAGATTCATCCGCGATTCCATGTGCGGGTACAGAGCATAGTTCTGGAAGACCATGCCGATGCCACGGTCCTTCGGTGCCAGATCCGTCACATCTCGGCCGTCGAAGAGCACTCGCCCGCTGTTGGCCTGTTCCAGACCGGCGACTACCCGCAGTAAGGTGGACTTGCCCGAGCCGGAAGGGCCGACAATGGCCATCGCCTCGCCGTCTTTGACCTCAAGGCTGAGGTCATTGAGGGCCATGACCGTTGTGCTGAGGTGCACCTCCCCGTCCTCATCCTCTTGGGGGGCAACCAGCCCGGCGCCGCGGCCGAACTTCTTGGCGAGATAGTCGCTCGGGCCCTCAAACTTCTTGCTGACGTGTTCTAAGGTAACGCTTGCCATGCACCTTTATCCCTATCTCACGGGCTAGGCTCTGAAAGCATCTCGAAACAGTCGTACTGTGCTGCTGGTCGCCCCCAGGTCAACGGCCACCACGTCAAAGCGGCACAGCCCTTCCCATGGGTTGGCCGCCAGGTAGGCTTCGGCTGCCCGGACCAGACGGCGCCTCTTGGTCGGCCCCACGGTATCCTCCGGTGCGTAGCTCGCTCGCGAACTGCGCGCACGCACCTCGATAAAGGACAGCGTGGAACCGTCTACTCCAACCAGGTCTAGCTCGCCCCCGGGGCAGCGCCAGTTACGTGCCAGGATGCGGTAGCCCTGGTTGGTGAGGAAGCGCGAGGCAATCTCCTCGTACTGGCGGCCGATCTCGCTTCTGGATCGTGAGTTCTTGGATCGTGAGCCTCTCGATCGTGACATGAGGCTACCTCTTAGGGTCAGTATAGGCTGGCGGGGCAGCACGGGCAACGGCCTACTCGCGTATGCGCAACTGCAGAAACATCAGACCGCCGACCAACCGCACTACCGCTGAGATTAGCAGTGCTGTCCGAATGCCGAACATGCCCGTCGCGGCTGTCCCTAGCAAGGGGCCGATGAAGGCAACGATGTTGGCCGTGCCCGAATCCCAGGCCACGAAGGCAGCGCGTTTGTCTGGTGGTGCGACGGCAAGCAGCACATTGAAGAAGGCCAGGTTCACACCTGAGGCGAACAGCCCACTGAGAACAGATGCGAGCAGAATTGGCGTCAGCGAATGGGCCGATGCCGTGAGCAGCGGGTAGAACCCTAACCCAACAGTGGACGCAACCATGACGGGCGCATGCCCTCGGCGTTTGGCAATGTAGCCCCAGAAGAAATAGCCAAGTACGGAGAAGACGTTAGTGATGGTGGTGGCGAGGGCGATGTTGCCGTCGCTCAGGCTTAGGTTCTTGACCCAGAAGATGCTGAAGAGAGCGGCGGGCATGTTGAGGCCGAGCCGGTATACCGTGCCTGCACCAAGGTAGGCCATGAAGCTAGGGTTGCCGGCCACTTCTCGCAGGCCCTGCCGGACTTGTTGCAGCGGTGTGTGGCGGACGCTGGCCTCGGCTCTTGCCGGCACCTGGTCCGGAATGCGGATCTTGGCGTAAACCCAGATGCTGAGGCTCGCGGCAATGAAACTGAGGGCGAACACCACCTGGTAGTTCAGCGGGAAGGGAATGGTCTCCAGGATGCGGCCGGTGATGGGCAGAGTGGCGGCGGTGACAATCGAGTAGATGGCATAGCGCGTGCTGATGGCGATCGCTCGCCGCTCAGGGGGCACGGCCTCGGCCATGACGCCGGCAAAGGAGACGTTGGCGTAGGCTGCGGGCAGCGCGACAAGCGACCAGACGGCGACGATAGCCACGGCGGCATAGCGGGGCAGTAGCCATGGGATGATGGCGATTACCAGATAGACGATGCGGAAGGCGACACGCGACCGGTTCACCACGGGAACGAGCTGCTTCTGCCTGGCAACGTAGCGTGCCGCCGGAATACAGGCCGCTGCCGTCAGCAGGGCAGGCAGGGCGGTCAGCAAGCCGACCAGGAAGGCCGATGCCCCCAGACGTACGGCGAAGACCGAGAGATAGGCTCCGGCGCCACCAGCCACAATGCCCTGGAAAGCGATGTCGGCATGCAGCAAGAGCGAGTTACGATCCATCTGGCTGCGAGGATGCAGCAGGCTATCGAGCGAACTGGCCAATCGCTTTGCGGCGGTGGATAAGACCTGCTTGCGCGTGGGACTGGGCAGGGTATGCCCACGCAAGCCGAGGCGCGCTCTCAACGATGCCACAACCCGAGCATAGCACCGGCGCCTGCTCCAGCCAAAGCCGCGCACCCGAAGCGGCGCCACGCACCCGCCACGCTCAGTGGCGCCGTCCAGCGCCGGTTAGCTATACTTGTGGTGCCGAGGGATGATCCATCGGCCGAACGTCGAGTTTCCAGGACTAGCAAATGGGCCGGCTACGCGCCGTTTTCTTCGATCTCGACGATACACTGATCTGTTTCCCCGGAGGGTTTGCCCCCGTCCTGGACGGCACTTTCGCCGAGGCTGTGAAGGCAGGCGTGAACCCCGAACTGCGGGCGGCGTTCGCCCGGGCGATGTGGAACCGCAGCCTGGGATTATGGGCTGCCATGCACTATGGGAGCATCACCGGGGACGAGGGTCGCTACCTGCGCATCTTCCAGGCGCTTCAGGCGATCGGCATTGACGACGCCAACCTTGCCCGCCGCATGCTGGACCGCTGGGACGAATTGGACGTGAACCTGCCGTACGCAAGGCCAGAGGTGCACCATGTTCTGAGCGACGTCGGCCGCGACGCCTATCTCGGCCTGATCACAGACGGTTTCAAGACTTTGCAGCGAGCTAAGCTCGTGCGCTTCAAGCTGCTGGACTACTTCGACGGCATCTTCATCTCGGAAGAGGTGCGTTGCTCGAAGCCATTTCCTGCCATATTCCGCGCCGCGCTGAAGCGGGCCGGTTGCGAGCCGGACGAGGCCGTCATGGTTGGCGACAACCCCAACGCCGACGTCCGCGGTGCTTTGGGTGTTGGCATGCGGGCGATGCACCTCATGAATGGCAAACCAACCCCGGAGGGCGCCACACCTGTATCTAGCCTGGCACAGGTCGCCGAGGCTCTCCGCCCGTGGCTGGCTTAGCGATGCCCAGGAGGCCCAGCTGCGCCTCGGCTTTGTCGAGCACCTGTTCTGGCGTCAGCGGGTCGGTGTCTATGCGGATGTTCGCGTGCTCGCGGGCATGCGACAGGCGCTCCCTTTGGCTCTGTAGCAGGCCGGGGAAAGGGAGTGAGCCCAGGCGGCGCTGGACAACGGCGTCGGATGCTTCCAGGTAGATGAGGACGTCAGCGCGACTGAAGCGCCGCCACAGGTCCGGCACGTATGAGTGCTCCTGGTTGATCTGCCGTGCCTGATAGCCATCGCGCCGTAACGCGGCGACGAGGGTGCTCTTGCCGGCGCCACAGACTCCCACCACCCCGATCAGCGGGTGAGATCGCCTGGGCTCCGCAGCCTCGTCCGGATGCGCGTCAGGCCACGGGGAAGACGACGTGCATGCGCCGCACATCCGTTCTGACCTCGCTGGCGCTGGTCGTCAGAACGACAACCGACATATCGTCCCTTGGGCGGCCTGAGTCCAAGCGAGTAGCTTGCTCGAGTGCAGCATCGGCTAACAGCTGCGGCTTGGCGGACTCAGCGAGGGCGAGCTCGACCAGCCAGGATGGTGCAGTCTGCGGCCGCGAGACTGGCGAACCCGCCTCAAGTATCCCATCAGTGAAAGCCACGACACACTGACCGGCTTGCAGAGGCAGCTCAACGATCTGCGGGCGGATCATGCGGTTGGTGCCAAGCGCCGAGCTTGGTTCATCCAGGACCGTGAGTTCGCCGTCCTGGACCACAAGGACCGGGCAGCCGGTATTGCGCGTTACGAGAAGGGTGTGCGTGCTGAGATCCGCCGTAAGCATGACCAGGTCGGCCGAGACTTGGCCATGGCGCGAAGCCAGGAGATAGTCGCTGGCTGCCCTAGCGGCTGCACCGTCGCGCACGCCCTCTGCCAGCAAGGAGGCGGCCTTTCGCGCCACCATGTTGCTGATCGCCTTGGCAGCCCGCCCCGAGCTCTGGCCGTCCGCCATGATGAGCGAGATGCCACCCCGCGGACGCTCGACCAGTTCCACAGTGTCACCGCTTTCGGAGACGGCGTACTTGCTGCGCTTGGCTATTGCAGCCTCGATCACGAGCATGCTCAGCCATTCCCCCTTTCTGGTGTGTCACTCTCCGACGCGCTGCTCTCGCGCAGAAGCGCCAGGGCGGCGTGAAGTGCCTCTTCTCGTGTCTGAGCGCCGCTGAGCGATAAGCGGAGCCGAAGCCGCTTGATGAAGGAGCCGAGCCACTGACCCGCCGGCCTCCCGGCAAGCCGAGCCAATTCGTCGCCCGCTGGCATCAGATCGTCTGGGAACAGCCTAGCCTCGGCGAGGCGCTCCACCATCCGCATGTCGCCACTTAGGGCGGCCGCCCAGATTGCGGCCGGCCCATAGCGCGCGAGTAGGCGCACAACGCCGCCGGCATTGAGCGTCGGGTGGCGGCCCAGGTCGCTATGGGCTCTTATGATAGCGATGAGCAGCGCCTGCTCCTTGCTGGACAGGCGCAAAGATCGGCACACGGAGCCAAGGTCGAATGTGTCCACACCACTGGCCAGGACGGTGGCAGCGAGCACGGCTATAGCCCTCGTCTGTGCCTGCCCGAGCCCGGGAGCACTGGGAAGCGCCCATCCGGATGACTCAGTGCTGGCTGCGGCGATCCCATGCACGTATTCCTGGAGCCTCGAGGGTTCAGGGGTGAGCAGCGGATAGCAGGGGAGTGCTGGCCAGACGCGAAGGTCAAGCAGCAAGTTGGCGGCGCGCAGCCAGCCGGGCGCTGCCAGGGCTCGAATGATCTCCATGCGCAGGCGCTCGCCGTGGACGAGCACCAGCCTGGGTACCGCTTGAGCCATCGTGGCCAGCGTTTCACTCTCTATGTGAAACCCATGTTCCGCAACCAGGCGCACTCCACGCAGGACCCGCAGCGGGTCGTCCCTGAAGGCCCGAGCCGAAACCATGCGCAGCAGGCCATAGCGCAGATCAACGAGACCGCGGAAAGGGTCCAGCTGAGGTCGCAACGCCGGCAATTGCCTGGCGATGGCGTCCATCGTGAAGTCGCGCCGC
>Ga0078972_1006653_pt1 | contig 26989 bp, 28 predicted proteins | sample YelNatPaOPGAMG01_FD_67568 | JGI IMG/M metagenome (GOLD analysis project Ga0078972, IMG submission 67568) | Hot spring thermophilic microbial communities from Obsidian Pool, Yellowstone National Park, USA - OP-RAMG-01 (SPADES assembly) (version 2) | ecosystem: Environmental > Aquatic > Thermal...
GACGGCAGCTTTGAACTTGTAATTTGGGGGGAACGGTTCACAGGCGGCTCGGACGAGGTAACCCTGCAACTGGCGCAGCGCGTGCCGCAGATCCGAGTGTTCGATCCAACCGTGGGAACGGAGCCCGTGCGCATAGCGCGGAACCTCAAATCCCTCGTTCTTACCGTGAGCGACCATCCGGTGATTGTGGAGCTGAAGTTCCGTGAAGGAAGGCCTCGCTGATTGCTGAGAGACACGGAATTTCTTGAAGGCACCTTTGTTGGCCGAGGCGCGAGGGCGCTCTCACTTCCGGCGATCGCCCGCGCCGTGTTACCCGTCACTATAGTCAGGAGGATTAACATGAACCCGTATCTCACCCTAACCCTCGCCAGCTGCATCCTGGCGTGCTCAATGAGCGCCGCCGCCGCGCCCGGCGTCCCGGCAGGTCGCCTCGAAAGGCTGAAGTCCGGCGTCAACGTTACGCGATGGTTCCAGACATGGGGTCCTATAAGCGCCGACCACTACCGAACGTACATCGGGGATGACGAATTGGCCATGATGCGGCGCATGGGGATTCGCCATATACGCCTTTGCTTCTCGCCGGAATTCCTGTACGATCCGGCCCACCCCACCGAGCCGATTCCAGATCACCTGGCGCTTTATGAGCAGGCGATCCAACGCATCGAGGCCCACGACTTGGCGGTGGTGGTGGATCCCCATAATACGCAGCAGCCGCGCATTGAACAGGATGGCCCTTGGCGCGACGGTTTCCCGGCATTCTGGGGCGCCCTCGCGGCAAAACTAAAGCACTTTAGCCCGGAACTGACCTTCTTTGAACTTGTGAACGAGCCGGTGTTCGACCATCAGGAGGACCGGTGGTTTACCCTGCAAGAGAGACTTGTGGCGGCCATTCGCAAGAACGCTCCCCAGCATACGATCATCTGCACAGGGCCTAATTGGGGAGGGATTGATGGCCTGCTGAAGCTTACACCCCTGCCCCACCGAAACATCGTCTACTCGTTCCACTTCTACGACCCGTTCCCCTTTACGCACCAGGGGGCCACGTGGGCCGGGCGCGTACCTCCGCTGTTGAAAGGGCTACCTTATCCATCAAGCCCCGAGGCCGTCGCCGACGTGCTGGATCGAACCGAAGACGCAGAAGCAAAAGGCTGGATCCGCGATTACGGCGAAAAGCGTTGGAACCGCGAACGGCTTAAGGCCCGATTGGATGAAGCATTGGCCTGGGGCCGGAAGTATAACGTGCCCCTCTATTGCGGCGAATTCGGCGTGTACCCACTCAACGCGCCCCCGGCATCCCGGCGAAACTGGTTCCGGGATTTTGGATCATTGATCCGGGAAGCGGGCGTGGGATACGCCGCCTGGGGATGGGATGACGTGTTCAGCTTCGGGCGCAGGTTGGTGGACGGTAAGCCCGTAATAGACACCACGCCCATAGAACCCTTGGGATTGCGCAATCCCTAGCCAGTGGGCAATTGCCTACAATTCGCGTTGACGACACAGCACAGATCGCCTCAAGAACGCACACGCAACCTGAGACGACACGAGGCTCGAACCTGGCTGCCTTAGGCACGAGGGCAGAGCAGTGAGTTGATCGGCGGGCGCCGTTCGCATCGGTGGCGAAGCCGCGCCCGCGGCTTTTTGCCTGTTGCGGGCGCTCCGCCCTAGATTACCGGCGTGTGCGACGATCACCGTACGACACCGCTCCGAAAGAGGCCGCCAACGCAGTGCCACGCGTGGAACATACCGAGGACGAGCGCAACAGGCCTATCCCCGAGAGAATTGGTGGATAATAGGCAGGGGAACAATGCGAACGTGAGATCATTCGAAAGGCGAGAGCTCATGAAACTACAATCTGAGATTGCACCGGACCTTTGGGAGGCTGTTTCAACGCCCTACGAGTCCAAGCAATACAGCCGAGCCGTTTTAGAAGCATTCGCATATCTCCGTGATAGGATAAGGGACCGTGCCGATGTGGATGGTGATGGAGTTCGGCTGGTAAACGAAGCCCTAAGCGGCGACAAGCCGCGGTTGTTCCTCAATAAACATGAAACAGAATCGGAGAGGGATGCACAGGCCGGCTTCGCTGAGATTCTTCGCGGGTTGTTCAAGGGGATCAGGAATGTTTATACGCATGAGCGAATTGAGGTAAGCCAAGAAACCGCAGATGCCGTGATCGTTTTCCTCAACTATTGCGCCACAGTGATCCAGAAAGGCAAAGGCCCGTTCGTATTGGACGAATGGATTGAACGGGTGCTTGATCCCCTTTTTGTAGAGACCGAGGAATATGCAGACGGGCTGGTAGAGGAGGTTCCCCCGAAACGATATAGCGAAGTGCTCACAGAGCTGTACAAACAACGGCAACCCGCGGAGGTCAAGGAACTGCGCAACCTGCGGTTGATATTCCGCTGCTTAGTGGATCGGGCCGGCGACGAGAAAGTAGGCGATCTTATTGCCACCGCGTCCGGAGAGTTGAAGCGCACACGAGACGATAACACCATCTTCTCTGCGATATTCGTTCTCCCCCCGAAGCTCTGGCCGAGGATTGACAAGTTGGCACGGCAACGTATTGAGAACAGACTCATTCGGGCAATCGAACAGGAGATGGTTGCGCACGCTGGCGGTTATCAGCCTTCCCGATTGGGCTTCGCTGCGCGGTCCCTGCGTGGGTATTTCACGCTCAAGGATCGGTTAAGCGAAGCACTCTTGCGTAAAATGGATAGCGACGATGTAAAGCACAGCGCCTATGTCGCGGAGTATTTCTGGGAGGATCTACCGTTTGTCTCCGGGGAATCCATCGGCGAAACTCTAAAAGATCGTTGGGCAGAGAGCATATGCAAAGCCGTGGCCAATTCGTCTGTTAACGGCACCGTCTGGAAGAAGCTGTGTGAAAGCTTCTCTTCGATGACCGAGGAGTGGCAATCCGCAATCCTTGAGAAATTCAAGTCAATGCCAGACGAATATGCCGAGCTATTGCAAGTCGCTCGAGCCCCACAGTCTGACCTGTTTGGGCGCAGCTAAATGAATACCAGGTTTGCCGGCATTGGGCGGCTATTCGGCCGCCGGCAGCACAACAGAATGGCAGCCGAAGCCGGTCGGCACACACAAGGAAGGAGTGCGGAATGAACGTACGCGATATCCCGGTCCAGGACGTTGACGTATCTGAGTTCAACACACGCAAGGATCTCGCAGATGGCCAATATGACAGCACCATCGATGATCTGGCGAAGAGTATCAAAAAGCACGGCCTTCTCAGCCCCATAACCGTTTTTCAGAAGCCAGATGGCCGCTACGCGCTTGTTGCTGGCCAACGTCGCCTGCTCGCGTGTAAGCACCTTGGATGGACGGTGATTCCTGCCATCGTGCGCCAGGCCATGAATGACGTCGATGCTACGGCCATATCGTTAGTGGAGAACGTACATCGCGCGGATATGAACCCTCGTGATAAGGCCATCGCCTTCAAGACGCTCCTCGATAAGTTCGGAAATCTGCAGGCCGTCAGCCGTCAAACCGGCGCAGGGACCTCTACCATACGCAAGTATGTCCGATTATTGGACCTTGCCGTCGAGCTCCAGGAAAAGCTCTCAGCCGGAGAGGCAAGAAACACGGAGGCCCTCGCGCTATTGGCTCAGAAATTTCGGCCGGATCAACAACTCATTATTTGGGAAAAAATCCGTGGCTTCAGTCAAGATGAGCAGGAGACAATCATCAAGCGTCTCAACCCCGGCCTTGACAACCTTGAGGCGCTGGTAGACCAGGCCACGGAAGGCGCTTTTAATTACCACGTGATAAAGAACTGCCCGTTTGACTGTCCTACGATCCCCGGGCCGTTGAAGGACCAGGTAGCCAAAATGATTGAAACCTTTAGAAACCACAGCGTTTAGATTATGACACCATTCTGCGAATGGCCGACCTGCTCGCACTCCAGCCGAATATGGACATCCGCCTTCACATCGTGGCTCCAGTCACGCGGCGGGAGAAGGTCTTTCAGGAGTTGCGCAGGCCTGTCTTCTCCCTACTTGATAGAGGACCGCTTGCGGAGAGCTGCACATTCCTTTCATACGACAGCGTGCGCGAGCTTGCGCAGCAACCACACCTTTCGCACCTCTCCGAAAGTGTCTTGAATGAGTACGAAGAGGAGGCCGAAGCGTAAGCCGACCAACACGGTGTTGCCCTTGCCGACCCGCTGCCCAGCCTGCGGCGGAGTGCCGGCTTTTGCCTTTCAGAGAGGGAAAACTGCCTTGCAAATCCGGATCTCGATCTATTGCCCATACTGCCACAAATACACCTCGGTTGATCCTGCACGCATTGAAGTCACCTCGCCAAATGGGCGGCCGGGGACCGTCCAGGCCGTGTGGCGGCAAACGGATGAAAGCTTCTGGTGGATGGGTGTCACGAACTGTTGCAAACAGCCGGTGCTTGTTCATAACGGTGGTGACACTGTCTATCCCGCTCGGGTACCGCGGCCCACCGATAGCAATGTACCCGAACACATCCGTAATGATCTGGATGAGGCCAAGAGGTGTTATGCTGTTTCCGCTTGGCGCGCGGCGGCGGTGATGGCACGACGCGCCCTACAATCAGCCGTCAACGACCAGGGTGCTAGAAAAGGTTCACTCGCGGAACAGATCACCGATCTTGCGGATCAAGGCAAGATTACCGTCGCCCTGAAAGAGTGGGCAGACGCAGTTCGGTTCGTTGGCAACGATGCCGCCCACCCTGGTGGAGATCCGGTCGCCGAAAAGGACGCCGAGGACGTCGTGACGCTGGCTGAGAAAATCCTCGAAGAGCTCTACGTGATGCCGGCGATAGCTGCACGGCATCTACGGAAGAAGATGAAGTGACGTGTTCGTTTAAAAACATCATGCCCGGCCTGCGGCTGCGTGCCGGCTTTTGCCGAATAATCGTTGGTGCGGATGTTAGCCGTGAGACGGCTATTGCCGGTGGCAATACCGGGCGCGAAACATTACGCGCTCCCGCACCCCGTAGGCAACAGTCCGAAACGGCCAAGCCCAATCCTAAGTATCGGCGCGATGGCCTTTGTTCATGCATTCCCTCTGCTGCCGTTCGGGCCTTCGTTACGTTACGATCCATATATTCGAGCCGCGGAAAAAGGCACTTGACATCCAAAATGTGTTTGCTATAATAGCACCCATACGTCCAGGTGAGGCGAACGTTCAAAAAGGAGGTGATCGGCCGGGAACAAGCGCCCATATCAGCTCAGTGGCACTATCAGTTATGTTAGCGCGTCCGATGTTTCATTCTCGAGAAGGAGAGACACGATGATGCACCGCAAGGCAATCGCTTTCACGCTGATCGAGCTGCTTGTCGTAATCGCGATTATCGCGATTCTAGCTGCTATCCTGTTCCCGGTTTTCGGACAAGCAAGGGCCTCGGCCCGGGCGATCAGTTGCCTCAGCAACACCAAACAGTATGCATTGGGCGCCCTCATGTACGCCCAAGATTACGATGAAACCCTCCCCCGCCTGGACAATAACGGGCAATGCATCTACGGCGAGGTTCCGTGCGCCAAGCCCGATTGGGGTGATCCCACCACTGATCCCAATACGCCTCCCGTGATGTTCGCCAACGTCATCCAGCCGTACATCAAGAACCAGGATCTTGGCTACTGCCCGGAACTGGGTCGTACCAAATGGCAGGCAGCCATAACGGATCCCAACATTTACGGCCAAACCTATGTGCCTGCATTGGAGCAGAACGGGGTCTATTACGGGTGCTTCGCACAGCAGGCGGTAAACATTCTCTTGGTGGATTGGGGCGCCCGCGGCCGACTGGCAGCCTTTGTGCGCCCGGCTGAGATCATTATGATGACCGGCGATAGCGTGTGGGATTTCGGTGATTCCATGCAGTACAGCGTGGGCAACACCGGCGTGTGGCCCAACCATGTGAACTCCCAGGGCGTGTTCGATGTGAAATGCTTCGACTGGGGAGAGGGTTGGACCTGGTTTGCCCATCGCGCCGATGGCCGCCGGGGAATGCTCGCAGCCCACTCCGGTCTCGCCAATATCGCCATGGCGGATGGACACGCTAAGGCCTATAAGTACAACGAACTTAACCGGTGCGACTTCGACACACGCATCAACGCCTGGATCTACACCCACTGGGATTACCGCTATTGAGGCATAACGATGAAAACGCTTCTGCGCAACGCCATTGTCGTGGCCGGCGTGGGAATCCTGGTTAGCGCCCTCCCCGGATGCGGGCACCAAAGCGACCAGAATGACGCCACCTCACCGCAGCCCGCGAACGTGTCGGCCCCGGTGAACAACAACGCACCACAGGCCAGTACCGCCCAGGGAGCACCACCCCCAGAGAGTGGCCTTCCCCCACCGGGAGGTCCCAAAAAACGTCGTTAGCCCCGTTTCTGCACGGCGATCCGCTCGGTTAGGGCACGCCCTCACCGGGCGGATCGCCCGTTCGTCCTCCTCGTTGTTGCGAGGGGACCTCCGTCAACCTACCGCCTTTTTCCAGCCGGAATTTCCGACCGCGCCACTCCACCGTGTTGCCCGCAAAACTCAGTGCCCAGAGCACGAAGCTCATCAGGTCGCTCACGGGCAAAAGCGGTAGAAGCCGGGGGAGGTTTGTGTCGCCCATAATCCGGGCCGTCGCCGTAGCGGTACCCCCGCGGAGAGCCAGCGTTGCCGCCAACGCCAGCAATCCCGCGGGAGCAAAGCCCATTGCTGCTGCGAAGGCAATTGCCAAAACTGTGCCGTGGGTGATGAAGCTTCCGGCCCATCCCAGGGGCTGTAACACCCTGGCTGTGCGTGCCCACCTCAGTCTTCGGCACCACATGTTGCGGAAGCGCTCTTCGCCCAGCACATCGTCAACAACATAATCCGAAAGAACGATGCGGTATCCGGCCGCCCGCACCCCCATCCCCAACCGATAGTCATCTGCCAACTCGTCTGCGATGGCCTCAAACCCGCCCATCGCCTGCAAGGCGTCTCTGCGCACGGCGATGGTGGATCCGAAAGCGAAGCGCGTACCCCACAGCCATTCCGTTAGGAATACGCTCGGCATGAAGTCGGCCCCGATGCCTAAGGCTTCCAGCTTGGCCGGCAGATTGCGGGCCATACATCCGCGATAGGGGCAGGTCACCAACCCCACATCCGGCGCGGAAAACGGGCGCACGACGCTGCGAAGGTACTGGGGACCAACGCGCATATCGCTGTCACACAACACGATGAGCTCGTGGTGGGTATGCTGAGCCAGCATATGGAGCGTAGACACCTTGTAATTTCGCCCCAATACGATGCCCCCACCCAGAACTTGAATGCGCTGATTGGGATTTTCCTGCGCTACCCTGCGGGCCGCCATCAAGCCGGCATCTTGAGGATCTAGCGCACCGAAGAGGATTTCATAGTTGGGGTAATCCTGGTGCGCAAAGGTTTGGAAGCTGGCGTACTGATCCGGATCCGTACCGCAGATCGGTTTCAGCAAAGACACGGGCGGTGTAAAATCCCGATCCGGGGTGGAACGAGCGCGTCCTCGGGATTTCCATCGCGCTGCTGCTATCAGGCAAAGGATCCAATAGACCCACGATGCACCGAGGGCACTGCCAAAAACAAGAGCCAACGTAATCATTGAGTCGGGAACCAATTCCCGCGTTCGGGAACGGTCGGTTGGGCGCTAGGCTCCTCAGATGACCCAAGCCTGCTGATGGCGATCATCCTCCTTTGCCTACCACAATCACTCCCAAAACGATGATGCCGGCGCCGATCCACCGTGTGGGACTCACAGGCTCGTGGAGGAAGATGCGGGCAAACACAGCCACAAAGAGGTAGCTTAGGCCGGTGAACGGCAGCACGAAGCTGATATCGGCCTGGGAGAGGGCGAAAGAATAGAGGCCAAAATAGATCGCCATGAGCGCCACGCCTACAAGAACGTGCCAGTTCGACACGGCAGCCAGCACAAAACCTAGGGCACCATGATTGCCTTCGCCCACTGCCTTCATCCCGGCTCGCAGCAGCGTCTCACCCATGGACACGCTCAGCGTCGCGAGGAGGATTACAAGAATCACATTCAACGTAGGTCTACCCTTTCCGCGCGCGTGTGTGTTCTGAAGTAGTTCCCCAGGGAGCGGTTCCATTGAGGTCATCACCATTCTGGGCACGAGGTTGCCTTCAGTATGGCATACAGATGGGCTACCCTCAAAAGCCCTGGAGCCCTTTCGATTGAGGGCTTTACCTGCCGCTATGGCGGGACCGGGCCGGCCAGACGGCCCGTCATCAGGTACAATTCCTCGTAACTGCAACGTCCAGCCTAGTCCACCTTTCTTCCTCTGGAAGCAACAGGCCACCGCCTCCTTACTGCAGCCATGACGAGCCGGCTTTGGGCAGAAATAGACCTACGCGCGCTACAGAGCAACGTGCGCTCGGTGCTTCGCTTTGTAGATCCCGCGGGCGTGATGGCCATTGTAAAGGCCAATGCATACGGACATGGTATCGAACAGGTGTCCGCCGCTTGCATCTCCGCGGGAGCACAATGGCTCGGAGTGGCCACAGTTGACGAGGGATTGCGCCTGCGCGCACTCCTCCCCCACGTACCCATTGCCCTCACAGCGCCCTTCCTTGTTTCAGAAGCCGAGGCAATTGTCGCCGGGCGACTTACTCCCTTCCTCAGCAACATGGAGCAAGCTCACGCCCTTAGCGCCGCTGCCGAACGAGCGGGTCAGACGGTGAGCGTGCATCTGGAAGTAGACATCAGCCTAACCCGCAGCGGCGTGGCACCTGAGGAAGCAGCGCAGACTGCCGAAATCGTCTCTCGGATGCCCGGCATTCGCTTGGAGGGTCTCTGCACGCACTTTGCCTGTGCAGATGAAGACCTGGCTGCCACGAAAGAGGAACTAGCCTGCTTCCTGGATATCCGCAAGAGATTCGCGGCTTCGGGTCTACCGATTCCCTTGGCACACTGCGCAGCCAGCGCTGCCTTGGTGAGCCTGCCTGCATCAAGGATGGACTTGGTGCGGCCGGGATTGCTCATCTACGGCATCCGCCCGTCGGTACCGCAAGACGTACCAATCCCCTCGATCACTCCCGTGATGACCCTAAAGAGCGCCATCGCCCTCATTCGCAAGGTTCCCGCCGGGCGAGGTGTAAGCTACGGACACACGCATACCCTTGTGCGGGCCAGCCGCCTTGCTACCATCCCTGTGGGATATGGCGATGGATATCCCCGGGCCCTCAGCAATCGAGGGTACGTGTTGATTGCCGGTCGCCGAGCGCCCATCCTTGGCCGCGTATGCATGGACGTAACCGTGGTGGATGTAACCGACATTCCCCAAGCCGAGGAAGGTAGCGAGGTAGTGCTCATCGGCAAGCAGGGAGCCGAGTGCATCACCGTGGAAGAGATCGCCGGTATGGCAGGCACCACCGCGCACGACGTCACCACCCGCCTTACAAGCCGTGTGGATCGCGTCTATATCGGTGGCGAGGATGGTTCCGCCGATTAGCCGATGGGCATTCCGGGGTTGCCGACTATTTGATTGCCACGGAGTTCAGCACTAGGGCCGCTAACTTGGCGCCATGGGCTACCTCGATATCTTCAGGAACCTTCTGCCCGGTAGTAAGGTAACTTACAGGTATCCCAGATCGGGCGGCAAGGGTGAAGATGGTCCCATAGGACACGGTTTCATCCAACTTCGTAAACAGCAGGCGGTTCATTGCTTCGCTGCCGAAACGCCTCATCTGGTGCTCTAGATCCTCGAGCTTCGTAGATGCGGCAAGAACGAGGTGCGCCTCACAATCGGCAAGTTGCAATAACCTGTGGAGCTCCTCTATGTGGAGCGAGTGTTTCTGGCTGCGTCCGGCGGTGTCAATCAGGACCAACTCGCATCCGGCCAACGCCTGAAGGGCGGCCGGCACTTCGTCCAGGGTGTAGGCAACCTGAACCGGCAGCCCTAAGATGCCGGCATACGTTTTAAGCTGTTCCACTGCCGCCACGCGATACGTGTCCACGGTGAGCAGCCCCACGCGCCGCTTCTGAACTACCGCATAGTGCGCGGCTAGTTTAGCGATGGTAGTTGTTTTGCCCACACCCGTGGGTCCCACCAGGGCCACGCGTTTGTGATCGCCTGCTTCCACGGTGATGGGCCCCGGAGCTTTCACGTATCCTGCCATAATCTCCCTCAGCGCAGGTATGGCTACCGCAGCTCGCGCTTCCGGCGACCAGGCAGAAAGATCCGGCAGGCGATCCACCAACTCGCCGGCGAGAGAGGTTTCGACCCCGGCTTGGCACAATTGGCGTTGGAGATCGGCCTCCAGGGATGCGGGCGGCGCCTGGTGGGGAGTGGTGCTCGCGCACGCTCCGCGCTGCATCGTTTCAACGCGCGCCCTCAAGGCATCCAACTCTCTGCGGAGGGCGGCCACCTGTCCCAGAGGATCGCACTCTTGGGCAGGTGGGGTATTCATTCTCGCGTCCCTCATACCGGCCTCCAGAGTGAAGCTCTGGGTACGGCGCACCGCGTCGCCGGTTTCGGCATTCCGTCGCCCTGCAGGCACACCATCGGCCATGGCCGGAACTCGACCGGCCCCGCTCTGACTGCGCTCTTCGCCCGCCAGTACGATGCCGGTTGCAGCGATAATGCGCACGGTGTCCCGGCCACCCAATCCCATAACACCGCCCTTCCTGAGCTTCTGCGTCTCCAGGATCACCGCCTCGGGGCCGAGGTCTTCTCGGATGCGGGTGAGGCACTCGCGCAGAGTTGCCCCTTCGAATTCCTTAATCTTCATGCCGCCATCTCCGTAAGCGCAGGTTCATAAAGCGCCACCGTTCCCAGGGACCGCACTTCCATCCGAGGCACAATCTCGTTGTACGCCATCACCACCAAGTTCGGCAGGCTCCGCTCGGTTAAGCGCCGCAGCGCAAGTCTGATTTGTGAGGAGCAAAGAAGCACGGGCGTGTATCCCAGATCCGTTACGCGCTCAACCTGAGCCTGCAATGCTTTTACAAGATCGGTGGCCTTGCGCGGATCTATGGCGAGAGCCACACCTGAAGGCGTCGTTTGCACTGCCTCGCGAAGCTCCTGTTCCAATGCACCGTCCAACGTGAGAACATGGAGCACCCCCGCTGCATCGGCGTGCTGTTTGCAGATCTGGCGAGCAAGAGATGCTCGCACGTATTCTGTAAGCTGGTCCGGATCCTTGGTACGGGGAGCCCAGTCCGCAAGCGTCTCCAGGATTGTGCCCAGATCACGGATGGACACCCCTTCTCGGAGGAGGTTCTGCAGTACCTTTTGCACCTCGCCTAGGGTCATGAGGTTGGGGATAAGCTCCTCAACGGTGGCTTTATACTGCTCTTTAATGCGATCAATAAGGGACTGCACTTCTTGCCGAGTAAGCAGTTCGTGAGCATGCTGACCAATGATGGCCGTTAGATGGGTGATGAGAACGCTCGAAGGCTCTGCCACGATGTATCCTCCCATCTCCGCTTGTTCCCGGGCCGCCTTCGGGATCCACAGGGCAGGGCTGCCGAATGCAGGCTCCTTCGTCTCTATGCCCGTGATCGGTTGCGTAACTCCTCCTGCGTCTATCGCCAGCAGGTGGTTCGGCATTAGCTCGTGCGTGGCTACCACCTGATCTCGGATCTTGATGGCATACTGGTTCGGGTTTAGCTGTAGATTGTCGCGAATGCGCACCATGGGCAGGACAATGCCCAGTTCCACCGCAATCTGCCTGCGCGCGCCTGCCACGCGCTCTGCAAGATCGCCCCCCTCTTCCGGGATGGCCAGGGGAACCAGATTGGCACCGAGCTCCACCAAGAGAGGATCCACTGCCAGCAGCCGCAAAGGATCATCCGCACTCTGGGCCTTCTTCTGCCCGGCCGCTTTGGCCGCCGATTGGGCCGATATGGCCTGCCGGCGTTCTGAGCGATGGATGTTCCACGCGCCTAGTGCTGCGATCCCGCCCACGATGAGGATGGGGATCTTGGGGAAGCCCGGCACGAAAAACAGGGCTGCCAGGAGCCCGGATGCAAGCATGAGGGGCTTGGACCGCGCGAAGATCTGGCTCACGAAGTCGTGCCCCATATTGGCCTCTGAGGCTGCCCGTGTTACCATGAGGCCCGTCGCCGTGGAGATGAGCAATGCGGGTATCTGGCTCACCAAGCCCTCTCCTACGGTGAGGAGCGTATATGTGCGGAGGATTGTAAGCGCATCCGACTGCCCATTGAGCATGCCAATGGCGAAACCGCCCACGATGTTGATGATGATGATCAGCACTGCGGCAATGGCGTCGCCCCGTACGAACTTGGAGGCGCCATCCATCGCACCATAGAAATCCGCCTCGGCCTCGATCTGTTTGCGCCGCGCTCGCGCCTCTGCCTCGGTAATAAGCCCCGCATTCAGGTCCGCGTCTATGGACATCTGCTTGCCCGGCATGGCATCCAAGGTGAAACGGGCCGCAACCTCGGCTACGCGCCCGGCTCCATTTGTGATGACCACAAATTGGATCACCACCAGGATGAGGAAGGCAATCACGCCCACTACGAAGTTGCCGCCAAGTACCACGTTCCCGAAGGCGTCAATCACATGCCCGGCGGCTCCTGTGGCGAGGATTAGCTTTGTGGCAGCGATATTCAGCGCCAACCGAAAGAGGGTGGTCACCAGCAACAAGGAGGGAAAGACGCTGAATTGCAGCGGCTCTGTGGCGTAGAGGGTCACCATGACGATGACCACCGCCGTGGTAAGGTTGGTAACGATGCAGAAATCCAGCAGCCAATCCGGAATGGGCACGATAAGCATGCCCACGATGACGAGGATGGCAACCGCCATCACTACGTCGCTGTACCGGAAGTTTTTGGCAGGTGCAGCAGTAGACGACACGGGCACAGCCACCGGGTATAACCCCCAGGATTGCACTCGGCTTCCCTGCCGCATGGGATCCTCTGCCGGCTCATGCGCCCCGAACCCGGGCGCCATCGGCATCCCAATCCATTCTCGGCACGCTATCCCGGTAAGTTTAGGGGGAACGAATGCATAGTAGGCCGCGTCCGCTGCATCAGACACGATTTGCTAGATGCCGATGTGGTACATGGGCGCAGCCTCATCGTGGCCGATTTCAACCGCGATGGCTTGCTCGATATCTCTTGCAGCGAGACGGCCAAATGGACGGAAAGCCGCGCGCAACCGGGTAACCCCGAAGCCCACATGTGGTTGGGAATTAATTCCGGGGGGCGGAACATTCCGCCGAACCCTCATTGCGCAAGGCTTCGGCGCGCACGAAACGCGAGCGGCCGACCTTAACGGCGACGGCCGCTTGGATCTGATCTGCAAGCCCTACGACCGGTGCACCCAAGGGTGGAGCTTTGGCCGAACAAGCCGTAGCGTTGCCTCGGCCGTGTCGTAGCAGCCCACGTGGCATGGATTGAGCGGAATCTGCCCTCCACAGAGGGGCGCCGATTATCCTACGCGTTCAAGGCATCGCACGGGTGTGGGCTTAGACACCTCGCGCAACATCTCACGGACACTATCCCCACAGCAGTTCTCGGCTACATCGGCTTGGGACACGATGCCGCACATGGTGCCATGCTCATCCACTACAGGTACCCGCCGGATTCGGTGCTGAGCCATGATCTTGCAGCACTCCTCCAGCGACGCACATGGTGTTACGGTAATCGCCGGACGCGACATGCAATCGCGAGCTTCCTTCTCCAAAGGATTCAGCCCGTCCGCAAGGACACGTACGACGATATCTCGATCCGTTACGATGCCCACCAACTTAAGGGTAAAGATGCTTTCCACCACCGGAATGGCGCCGCAATCATGCTGAACCATGAGCCGCGCAACGTCGGCCAGCTTCGTATCTGGCGTGCAGCAGGCCGGGTGACGCGTCATAATCTCCTGGACTTGCATTGCTGTCTCCCTCGACGCAAGAACACTCTGCCCAGCCTTCCGTCATGGATGAGGCGGGCATGTTCGTGATTAGCTTCACGATCTTTATCTACCAGCATCCCGGGTTTGACGCAATCGGAATTATGTACCGAGCACCTGTTCCGCGGTACTATGCACGACGAGAGAAATCCAGACCTAATTCTTGGGGTTCTTGCCGCGTCACGCCGAAGCAAAAAACAGGATCACTTGTGAATTCCTGCACGAGCTCCATATTCTCGAAGGCAGGCCCCCCGGGAATAGGTACTCTGCCGCCCCAATATACTCGTCGCGCGTTCACACGCCCGCGCACGCTCGACCTCCAACGGCCACGCTCCATGCGCCAGTACTGCGTCACAGGAAACGAGCCCCGGTAGGCCCACCATGGTGCCCGGATATCGGGGGGAACGGCACCGGGGTCCTTTTCGTTGCATGTTGCCGCCAACACGAGATCGCCATGGTGGTCCTGTGGGATCTGTTCGGATGGGATGAAGGCATCGCGAGTGAAGCCGTCGTCCCAAAAACCCGGCCAAAGCATTTGCGGTGTTACCGGCCCATCTTTCAGCCATAGGCACCGCAATCGCTCGTAGTTTCCCATGGTGGCGGTAAGGATGCAGTACTCCATGGGGGCACTTCCCTCCATGGCCAGAGCCTGCAGCCATACCTCGTTTGGCCTCTTTGCCCGAAATTGAACAACGACGAGAGGGCGTGCGCCATTGGCGAAGGGTTCCACCCTCAGGATGACGCGTAACACTTCCTCCCCATCTTCCGCCACGATTTCACCTGGAGACACGCGCCTGGGATCGTCGGTTTGGGAACTGTAGATCATCTTACCGTGCTGCCCATCCACACGGCTTATTTCCAACTCGCTGAAACCGCGCTGGCCATGCACCACAGGTTCGATGGCGATGAAGTTAATGAGGCCATGCTTCCGGCCATTTTCCAGGATAGGGTAGCCGATGCGCAGGAGGCCACGGGGTCCGCCGTCGCCTCCTTCGAAGCCGCCAGGCCAAATACCCAGCCGAATGCCGTGCCGAAAGCCCCAAATTGGCAGGCTTGTTTCCGTTGCCGGCCGCACCCAGTCGTCTTGGCTCATCACAGAAAGCTCACCGCCACCACCCCGTGCACGCCCATAAGATCCGCCAAAAGTGTGTTGCGGTCCAGCCCCGAAGGATAGGTCACCTGCATCACGAGCTGGCGAACATGAGCCCGAGGGCCGGTTTCGTAGTCCACAGAACGCACGGCCACCTGGTGCCTGGCAAGGCAGGCCAGTACTTGAGGAAAGACCTCGGGGGCATCGGCGATATGGATATCGAGGGCGGCTGCACCGCTCAGTTTCGCAAGCATGCGCTCCTCCAAAAGATTGAGGACGCTAAGCGTAAAGAGCACAATCACCGCTGTAATCAGCGCCAACTGCCCGTAGAAAGGCCCGGCGCCCAACGCGATACCGATGGCTGCCGTTGTCCATATAGATGCGGCCGTGGTTAGCCCCCGGATTGTGGCGCCTTCACGCACAATGGCACCGGCGCCCAGGAAGCCAATCCCCACAACCACCTGCGCCGCGATGCGTCCGGGATCTGCTTTTCCCGGCGAACTTAGCCCCATCCGCACCGACACCAGTGTGATGAGCGTGGCGCCCAAGCATACGAGGATATGGGTGCGCAACCCCGCCGGGTGGCCGTGGAGTTCCCGTTCGAGGCCGATGGCACCCCCAACCGCCACCGAGAGAAGCAGCGCGGCGGCCATGCCCCATACGCTTTGACTAGGTATGTGGAAACCGAAAAGCACGTCGTTGTTCATCGCTGGGAGGTATGCCTTCCCCTACGATCCATGCGGTAGATGAATGCCAGTACCTCCGCCACGGCTGCATAGAAGGTGGAGGGAATCTCCTGGCCAATCTCCACACTCTTAAACAGGCCTCGGGCCAGCGGCGGATTTTCCACGATGGGCACTCCGTTTGCCTCTGCCAACTCGCGTATCCTTTGGGCTACTGCCCCCGCTCCCTTTGCCACCACCTGGGGAGCGTTCATCGCATGTGCATCATACCGCAGCGCAACGGCGTAGTGCGTAGGGTTCGTTATCACCACGTCCGCGTTGGGCACCTCGGCCATCATACGCCGACGAGCCAATTGCCGCATGCGCGACCGAATGCGCGATTTAACCTGCGGATTCCCCTCTTGGTTCTTGGCCTCCTCCCGTACTTCCTGCCGCGTCATCCGGATGGACCGCTCGTAGGACCATCGTTGATAGGCATAATCTAGCGCAGCCAACACAAGCAGCAACAGAGAGATGCGAAGCACTACCCGGAAGAGCAGCTCGCCCACTACGGCCAGCATCGTCTGAACATCCGCCCGCGAGCATTGCAGGAGGTTGGCATACCCGGCGGCAATGGTGGAATAAGCCAGCCACGCGATGATGCCGATTTTGGCCAGGGATTTGGCCAGTTCCACGGCGCCTCGCGCAGACAAAAACCGCTGCACGCCGGCTAGGGGATTAATCCGCGTAAAATCCGGAATGAGAGGCTGTGCGGATAGGACGGCGCCGGTTTGGAGCACATTGGCAGCTACGCCAAGCACCAACGCCACTGCAATGATCGGTCCAAGCACTCCCAGCAGAAGGATTGTAACCCGCGAGGCAAGCTCGGCGAGCGTCTGCGGCGTGATTGCCGAGGTAGCGAGCCCCGCCAAGGAAGACCGCATGAAGGCAAGCAGCCGGGCAGCAACCCGGCCACCCAGCCAATGGATGCAAAGGAGGACCCCAACGAACACCACCATGGACACTAAGTCCTGGCTCTTGGACACCCTCCCCTGCCGCCTTAGCTCTTGGCGTTTGCGTGGTGTTGCAGCTTCTGTTCTCTCGTCGGCGGCCATGGGTTTGTAAGCGTCGGATTACCTTGCGTATGCGCAGCGTTACCGAGCCGCGCTCATCACCATGCGCACGGCATCGTTTAGTGCGGGGAGGATATCTTCGTGTACAGCCAGGGCAAGAACGGGAAGCGAAAGGGACACCGTTGCAAGCCCTAAGATGATCTTCGCGGGCAACCCTACGATGAGGACGTTCATTTGTGGAACCGTTCTGGCTACCAACGCAAACGCCACGTCCACTGTTAGCAGAACCGCTGCCGCCGGGGCTGCGATCCTAAGGGCAATCAGCATCATTTGCCCGGCCAGCGAACCTGCCACGGTATCCCAGGAGCCCGCGAAGTGTGCGCCTCCCGCCGGCACCACACTGTAGCTGGCCACCAGCGCGCCCACAAGATAGAGCATTCCACCGGCCATCAGGAACAGGGTCATGCTAAGCTGAAGCATGAGCTGACCGGTCGCGGAAGTCTGTTGGCGCGCCACGGGATTAAGTACATTGATCATCCCGAATCCGATTTGCGTGTCCACATACGTCCCTGCTACTTGCACCGCCGCAAAGAGAAGGGCTACAAGAAACCCCAATGTAAGCCCTACAGCCACTTCCGATGCAATCTGGGCGACGAGCGTAAACAAATCGTCGGGGACGGGGCCGATGTTTGACCGAAGCAAAGGCAACAACGTGAAGGTGACCAGCGCAGAAAACCCGGCCTTCACCGGCATGGGGACACCGGTTGTGCCGAAGAGCGGCGCAGTGGCAACCATTGCCGACACCCGCGCCAGGATCAACAGGAAGCTCCAGATCTCGTGGGGGTCCAAGGTCATCCTATCCCTCACACCTCATGTGCGTCAATGCGTTACGGGCGGCATGTGCGTAAACACGCGCACCGTGAAATTCACCGCCAGCGACAGCATCCAAGGTCCGAAGATCGCCAAAGCCAGGATCACCGCCAGCAGCTTGGGCACGAACGTGAGCGTGAACTCCTGGATGGAAGTCACTGCTTGGAAAATCGAGACCACCACGCCGGCCACGAGGCCAAACAGCAGCACAGGCAACGAGAGCTGAAGCGTCAAGGCCAGGCACTGCCTCGCGATATCCAGTACATCTCTCTCTGTCATGGTTATCGGAACCCCTTCACCAACGATCCCAACAAGAGCGTCCACCCATTGGCCAACACGAATAACAAGAGCTTCGCCGGCAATGCGATTACCGTAGGGGGAAGCATCATCATGCCCATACTCATGAGCGTAGAAGCCACCACCATGTCTATGATGAGGAAGGGCAGATAGATGTAGAAACCGATGATGAAAGCCGTCTTCAGCTCGCTGGTAATGAACGCAGGAATCACCACAGAGAGGGGAACCTCGTCCAAGTTGGCAGGTTGGCGCTTCAGCCGTGCCAAGTTCACGAAAAACTGCATATCCTTGTTGTACGTTTGGCGAACCATAAAGGCCCTCAGCGGCCGAACGCCGCGATCTAGGGCTTGGGAAAAGGAGATTTTGTTATCCAGATACGGGCGGAGCGCCTGGTCGTTAATGTTTTCAAACACCGGACGCATCACGAAGAAGGTAAGGAAGAGGGCAAGACCAATGAGCACCTGGTTGGGCGGAACCTGGGGAATGCCTAACGCGCTCCGCATGAGGGATAACACAATGATGATGCGGGTGAAAGCCGTCATCATGATGAGAATGGACGGTGCCAAGGTGAGCACCGTCAACATGAGGAGCACCTGAAGCGTAACCGCCACATCACGAGGGTTCTTGGCGGCCTCCACCCCCACTGAGAGTTTGGGGATCGTGAAGGATCCTGCGGGATGATCCGTTTGTGCGGCTACCCCTGCGGCAGCGACACAAAGAAGCAAAACACCTAGACCGCAGATTACACCTGCACTTCCGGCGAGCCCACGGAAAAGGCGTGCGCTACAGGGAAGCCACCGAGCCAGCCAGCCCCTTGGCCGGCGGTGCGCGTAGACACCCTCACTGGGGTCACCTGTGCATTCTTTGCAATCAGGCCACGATCTGTGCCGGTAACATGCGCGGCGGCGCAGAAGCACCATGTTAATTCGTTCCGGGTCGCCATCCGTGCATCCTTGCTGCACTCTCCAGGACCGCATCCTTGGCCTGGCGTAGATCGTTGTCAATCTCGTGAACTACAGCCGCAACCGTCGCCTCTCCTGACGGATCCAAGCCCTCTCCCGCCTCTTTCAGCACCGCGCCGAACGGGGGCACCTCAAGTTCGGTAAGCAAATGCACGTTGCCACCCGACGTGCCCAGCAAAAGGAGCTTGCCGCGCACCTCCACCAGGTGCAGCCCCACGGTTCCCACCGGCACCGATTCCAGCACGCGGATGCTGCTTCCGGCGGTCTTCCGCGCGGTAAAGAGGGTCAGCCCGCCGGCGAGGCTGTTGGAGAAACTTCCTAGCTTGCCCTGCTTGGTGTACAACGCCTTAAGCCCGCGTATGGCAAGCAGCACGAGGAGAAGTACCGGAGCCAGATAGGCCAGGAGCTTCCATGCGTCCCGCATGGTAGAGGCCGGGCTCTCTTGCGGGCGATCTAGGGGATCTGGCCGCGTTGAAAGAAGCTCCGCGGGCTTTGGTTGGGTACCTGTAGCGGAAGCGTGGGCACGGGATCTGATTTGGCGCGTCCGTACGGCAGCGGACACAGGGATCAGCCGCTTCTCACCAATACGTCCTTCCGCCCGGCGGCCCGTGCTCCGATTGCGCCGTTCGGCAAACGGGATCCGGTGCTTGGCAACCGCCTTAGCCCGCGCGTGGCCTGCGACGCGAGCAGCCTGCTCATAGGCACGCACAATCTCCGGTGCGATCACCCCCGCAGAGGACGGCTGATCGTGGTTTACGCGGCCGATCCCTTTCGCCGATGCGTGGGAATTCTTCGCCTCGCCGGCGGAGGTGCGCGCATCCCCGGAAGCTGCGTGCAGCACGCCATTCGGCGGCGCGTTGTAAGGGGTCGGCGCGTCTTGCGCACCTGCGAAACCTGGCAGAAGTACGGGGATTGCAAGGCACAAAGCCGCTAACCCAGCCCGTGACATTGGAATTACCTCCGCTTGCTCAACCCGGATAAACGATCTGCCGGGCTCATGATTTCGGTGACGCGGATGCCGAAGTTGTCTTCCACTACCACAACTTCGCCCTTGGCAATAAGGCGCCCGTTCACCATGAGGTCTACCGGCTCGCCCGCCACACGATCCAGCTCCACCACAGATCCGGGAGCAAGTTCCAGCACGTCCTTGATGAGCATGCGGACCCTGCCCAACTCTACGGACACGTCCAACGGAACATCAAAGAGCAACTCCAACCCTTGTGGTAGGGGCTCCGTACCGGCGCCATTAGAACCGCGGGAACCTGACGTGGGTTCAACAGCCTCGGGCTCCGCCGCCGCAACACCCTCCTCCGGAGCCGGCGTTGCAGCAATAAGCGCTCGGGCGAATTCTGTGGTAACAAACACCACCAACTCCGCCGTGTCGCCACCCATGCGCATGGGCACGGAAGCTCGGATTGCCTTTTCCACCACGGCGAAGGACGGGGGCAACTGCAGAGCGCCTACGTGCACCTGCACCGCACCAGGTTCGCCTGAAATGCCCAGCGCATTACGCACACCAACCACAGCAGCGTTCATCGCCGCCTGGAGTTCCGTTGATTGGGCGTCCGTAAGCTTGGGCTCCTCCTCCGGCATTTGCCAGCCGAGAGCCTTGGACAAAACCGGCCATGCGCCTGCCGGAAGTACAAACAGCCCTTCATCCGGGCACAGAGCAGGATACGAAAAGGAAGCCTGCAACACCTGGTTGAGGTCGGCGCCCAGCACGTCGGCAGCATCCACGGTGATGGTAGGTGCTTCCGAAGTCACGGTAAGCCCCAAACTTCCTGCGATGCTGGCAACGGCCGCCTCACAGAGCGCCCCAATGGCGGCGGGCAGGGAGGTCAATTCCTCAGTAGTTAGATCCGGCATGGCATTACCTCGTTATCCGCTTGATGGCGAATCGGTGCGGGATGGCAGCGTTGCCGGTTGCCTGGGCAACACCGCTTCGTCCTGTACGATCCGGTTGATGTGGAGTGCCAGCTTGCGGCCAGAGCGCGCGGGCGTTCCCCGAAACTTCACCGACTCCCCGATGATGAGATCTGCCTCGTCGTTTACATTTCGATCCAAAACGATGGTGTCCCCGGGCCGAAGTTCCAGCAGCTCGCGCACCGTAATGCGTGCGGTGCCCAATCGGCAGATGCACGTTATGGGGGCAGCCTGAAGGTTCCGGGCAACGACGTGCGCCGCCTGACCACCGCTTTTGCGAGCGGCAAACCACCTCTGCGCCGAAAGCTTGGCACTCACGGGCTTGAGCACGATGTACGGAATGGCGATGGACATGGCCCCGCGCAAATCGCCGACCTTGATTTCAAAGAGGATGGACACCACGATATCGTTCGGAGGCACGATCTGCACGAATTGGGGTTGCGTCTCCAGCCCCTCGCGTACGGGATGAAACTGGGCGATCCCGTCCCAAGCGCTTTTGAATTCCTTGAGGGCGCGTTGAGTGATGCTCTCGGTGAGCGCCTTCTCGATCTCCGTAAGAACGTTCGTCGTCTTCACCATATTGCCGGGGCCACCCAGCAATCGGTCAATCATCGCCAACACCACATTGAACTCAATCTCCAGCAGCGCTTGACCATGCAACGGCGGCATGGAGAAGATGGTAATCACGGAGTTCGTGACCGAGCGCATGTACTCGTCAAAAGGCATCTGCTCTACGGAGATGAGGTCCACATGGGTGGTTACCCGAAGATAGGCGGCTAGGGACGAGGCGAAGAGGCGCGCGAAGGCCTCGTGCACCATCTGAAGCGTACGGAGCTGATCTTTGGAGAATTTGTCGGGCCGGCGGAAGTCGTACAGCTCACCGTCGGTATGGCGGCGGTCCTCCCGTTTGCCGGCTGCGCGCGTTGCTACGCGGGAGGGGGGAGCAGCGCCGTCCGCCGAAGCCTCTCCCGCCTCCCCTCCCGTAGCCAGCGATGAGAGCAGTGCATCTATCTCGCTCTGGGACAGGATCTCTACCAAACCCGCCTCCCATGGGCGTGCGGCTCATTGCGTCATGAACTCGGTGAAGTACACCGCAACTACCTTGTCGGCCCCTAATGCGCGGTTCACCTGATCCTTGATCTCGGACTTCAGCTTTTCGCGCGCGGCCGGGGTTGAGATCTCATCGAGCCGCTTGCCTGATAAAACTGCCAGTATAGAGTCTCGGATGGGAGGCACGTCATCTTTAATACTTTCTTCCGTGAGGCCCTTCTTCAGGCCGAGGGCGATCGTGGTTTTGAGATAGTGCCCATCTTCGCCTGCAAGGTTCACCAAGAATTCATCCAGGGTGACCTTAGGCCCAACTTCTTCTTTGGCCTGGGTCTTACCACGGTCCTTCTCGTTTTGGGAAGTCACCATCACCTTCGCCCCGATAATCCCCGAGGCGGCAGCCAAAAGCACTACACCCACCAACAAAATTAACTTGCTCACGCTTTTCTTACTCCGCTTACCCTCCTGATCTCCCGATGGCTTCCCTGCCTGGGTCGCCCCAGGTCTCTGCGGGGCGGACGCCTTCTCGGCCATCGCTGCACTCCTTGCACGTCGGATCGGCTGCGGGTTCCCGTCTCCGCGCGCCGTCGAGAGGATTGTTCCACATTCACGGCAAGAAGCCCAGTAGAGAGAACAGCGGAAGGCTCAGGGGACCGGCGGCTCAGCATGCAATTTCCGGGCCGCCAGTCCCTCCACCGCTACTGCTTCAGATTCAGCACGTCCTGCATGAGCTGATCCACTACCGACACGATGCGTGTATTCGCCTGGAAGCCCCTCTGGGTAACAATGAGGCTGGTGAACTCCTGCGCCAGATCTACGTTGGACATTTCCAGGAAGCCCGGGCTCACCTGCCCTCGGCCTGCCTCTCCGGGAGCACCAACTTGGGGCAGCCCCGAATTGGCAGAGGCTCGGAAGTTGTTGTTGCCAACCTTTTCCAACCCGGCCGGGTTTGCAAAGGACGCCAAGGCAATCTGCCCGAGGGCTCTGTTCTGCCCGTTGGAAAACACCCCCGTGATGGTGCCGTCCGGAGCGATGTTGAAGCTCTGGAGTGTTCCCACGGCGAAGCCATCCTGGCTATCTGCCGACATGGTTGAGGTGGAAGCGAACTGGCTCACTTTGATATTGTCCACCTTCACGGTGAACGGCGACGCCGCGCCAGACGTGGGAGTGATGGTAAGGACTTGGTACCTGCCTGCAGTGAGAGCGCCGTTCGCATCGAAGTACAGGGGCGTGTTGCCCGGGGTAGCAGATGAGCCCACCGAGGCGCCGTTCTCCGTAGCCGTCCAGTCCCAACGCGCGGTAGCCGTAGCAGGATCCCCGGGTTGGACGGGAACGCGCGTATATTGGAACTGGATGGTGTGGCCTACGCCGAGGCTGTCGTACACCTGGACTGAGGTGGTGCGAACGGGATAACTGCCGGAACGACCATCGGCCACGCCGTCCAGATTGGACGTTCCCGAGTTGGCCGTCACGGCGGCATAGTTGAGGCTTACGGCAAACGGAGCGGCGCCCTGGGCACCAGGCACAAGGGATCCGTCATTTGCTGCGCTACCTCCGTTAAGCTGAATGGAAGCCCCTAAGGGCGTTCCGGAAGCATCGGCAAATGTCCAGCCTGTGGCCGTTCGGTAGAGTTTGGACTTCCCTGCCGTGCTGTCGTAGGCCACAACGCCGTCGGTCTTTACCACCACATCCCAGGATCGCAGAGCCCCCGCCGGAACGCCGGCACCGGTGGGGTTATCCACAGGATTCGTAAAGTCCGTTTCGATGGTGTGGGGATTCCCAAATGCATCGTACACCGTGCGCGTAATCGGTGCGGGGAGGCTCGTCGCCGGCGTGGAGGCAGCATCCAGGTTCCCTGTGTAGTCTATCTTCGTGGATACGATGGCAGCGCCCGCATCCAGATTCCCGCTAAAGGTTACGTTGGCGGTCTGTTTGGCGCTGGTGAGTTTGCCCAAAGGGATGTTCAGTGAACTGGCCGCGGTAACCGGCTGACCGGTATTGATGGTTCCGGTGGCATCTGCCGCATACCCTAGCAACTTGGCGCCGGTAGCCGGGTCTACAAGATCTCCATTGGCATCCAAGTCGAAAGAGCCATCACGCGTGTACAGGAGCTGCCCGTTTTGGGCTACCACAAAGAAGCCATTCCCCTGGATCGCCAGATCGGTGGGCTTGCCGGAACTCTGCAGGTTCCCCTGTGTTTCCAGGGCATCAATGGCACCTACAGTAACGCCCAGTCCCACCTGATCTGGGTTCGCACCGCCATTGGTACCGCTGGGTGCAGATGCAGCGGCAAGGGTTTGCGAAAGCTGGTCCTTAAAGGTGAGGCGTTCGGCCTTATAGCCGATGGTGTTGACGTTGGCAATGTTATTGCCGATCACGTTGAGGCGGGTTTCGTGAGCTTGCAGGCCGCTCACGCCCGAGAGCATAGCTTGAAGCATTGTTGACCTCCGTTGCGCTTCATACCCCTTCCGTCGGTCCGGGGTTCAGGCCTCCGCGTTGCCGTGCAACGGCGGTCCGGCCTGGAGTTTGGATTGTTCGTACAACGATATGCGCCGGCCTGATTAGGCGATGACGGCGCCGTCTATGTTGGTGAAGACATTGTGCTTAAGGTTCTCCCGATCCACCACGGTGATCACCGTGCGATTGGACACGCTTACCACGAACGCAGTCTGATCCAGCAGCACGAGGGACTCGCGTACGCCCTTGCTGGCTGCCCGATCCACTGCTCCTTCGATGCGGTTTAGCTCGCCGGGACCAAGGGCAATCCTGCGGGACTGGAGGCGGGTTTGAGCATGTGCCGAGAAGCGCACCGTGCTCGTCGCCCGTTCCTGGGCCTGTTTGAGCACTCCCTGAAATGAGGGTCCCTCCGCCGGCGTTGCCGGGCGGCGTCGCTCTCCTACAGGCGCGGCCGGCGCCGGGCCGACGACTGCATCGGGAATTCGCACGGGATCCATCATGGTTTCCTACACCTACTGCCGTATTTGCACCACTTGGTCCAGCGTAACATCATTTCCGTTCACAGTCAGATGGACGCCGTCTTGCTTGAACTGCACGGCCTGCACCACACCGCTCACGGCGGATTGGGTGCCTCCCGAACTTGCCACGGCATCCACCGTTTTGCCGATGAGCGCCGCAGCTTGTAGCTGCTCGATGGAGTTGCCTAACTGAGTTACTCCCTGCACTGTGGAGAATTGGGCCATCTCCGCAAGGAACTGCTTGTCATCCTGTGGGGAGAGGGGATCCTGGTTTTGAAGCTCCGTGACCAGAAGGTTCAGGAACTGCTGCTGGCTAAGTTGCTGATTGCCGGCAATCGCCTGCAAGAGCCCACCGGATGACCCAGCTCCCGATACCGGTGCTGTGTTCATTGCACTACCTCCTTTCTCACGCACTTACATGCGCGCATCTAACCGCCCGCCTCGTCCCACCCGTACCTGCACCGGCACTGAATCTGCCAAATCCGGCGTGATGGGATCGGCAGCCTCTACCGCTAGGGTGCGGGCGCCCCTAGAAGGCGGGCGGGGTGAGGCGTCGCGGGCTCCGCCACCCAAATGGTGCTGCACCGCCACCCCCAGCCCGAGTACGTTGAACCCCTTCTGTTCCAACGCGACCCTAAGCTCGTCTCTGGTCGCCTCCAGCAGGGCCCGGGCCGCCTCGGTAGAAGCAGTGATCTGGGCGCTTAATCCCGAGTGGTCCGACGCCACAACTATGTGCACATCACCTAGATGGGGAGGGCTCAGCCGAAGTACCACCTCCTGCCGACCCCCGGAGGCGTGGATTGCCTCAATGGAGGCCGCTATGCGTGATACCAACTCGGCCCGATCAGAAGCAGGCACGGCATGTGCAGACGATAAGTGCCCTGCAAACGCCGCTTCTGGACCGGTGCTGTGGGATAGCCCAAGCACGGCCTGCGCATTCCAAGGTTGCGTGGCGTTGGGAGACGAGCGCCGCTCACCCTGCGAAGCATCTTGCCCATCTCCCCGCGCCCGTTGCCCCGTCACAGACGCCATCTCGTGGTCCTGCGCGGGCGACACCATCGTCGGCCGCCACACTGCGGCATCCCGTTGGTCCGTGCGAGATACGTCTGGAGGAAGAGCTGCCCTCAGTGCGGCAGCGACGGCTTGCTCATCCGCCCAAGGGGCCTTTGTGGATAACTGAACGGCACCGGTCGTCTCGGCTCCAGCAGGCACTGCGGCTGTAGGCAAACGTGCGTCGCCCGTCACCACCGCGTGCGTCATGGAATCAGGAGGCATAGGGGCAATGGCGCGGATGGGTTCGAAGGGAGATGGGGCTAGCCCCGCATTCTGCGCACCTATCGGCGAGGACCCCGGCGATCCCTCTGGGTTCTGATCCCCTGCCTTCACTGTAGCCGTTTCCGGGTGTGGAGTTGGGCGCCAAAGAGCGTCCGGAGAAAGGGGCGCCTGGCGCGTGCCGGCAGCAATCGGCGCATCTCCGCTTTGCCATACGGCCTCCGGCGAGCCGGTGCCGGGGACTGCGGCCGGTGTCGCCCAGATGTTGCTTGCTGCCCATGGCATCGCCATGTCATCGAGCAGCGCGCGCTCGGTATTCCCGTCCTGCCGGATACGCCGATGGCCCCCCGGAGCAGATTTCTCCTCTTGGGCGTCTGTCAGTTGCGACACCGGTGCCGCTTCCCGAGATGAAGCGCTCGCGCCGGTGATAGCGCTTCTAGCCGGGACCGGCGCCACCGAATTCTGCACGGCCATCGCGTGTGCGCTGTTCGCAGCTCCTCCTGCGGCATGAAGCATGCTCAGGAAGTCCGCAACCGTCGAAGGCGGATTGCCCTGGCCCAAAGCCGGCGACGCGTCTTTTGGCCCTGCATCCTTCGCTGAATTGGTAACGGCAATGGCGCGCGGCAACGGCGTGCAGCTCCTTGCAACGAAGTGAACCTGTAAGGATTATCGGGTTGACGCGTGGGCTTCTTGAGGGCAGGCGGCCGAGCTATTGCCCTCGGAAGTTTCAGCGGGCCAACGCGAGGGTAAGGCGAACGGCGCGCTTGCGATCCAGTGATGCCAAGGTCCGGGCGGCGATGCGTTCATCCATCCGCTTAAGGATCTGCGCCAGAAGCGTATCGGGAAGAGCCGGCAGAACCTTCGCCGCATCCTCCGCCGGCATTGCCTCATAAATAGCGGCGAGTTTGGATAGCTTCTGCTCCACCTCCGCCG
>Ga0078972_1006657_pt1 | contig 26976 bp, 22 predicted proteins | sample YelNatPaOPGAMG01_FD_67568 | JGI IMG/M metagenome (GOLD analysis project Ga0078972, IMG submission 67568) | Hot spring thermophilic microbial communities from Obsidian Pool, Yellowstone National Park, USA - OP-RAMG-01 (SPADES assembly) (version 2) | ecosystem: Environmental > Aquatic > Thermal...
CCATGGCTAATTCAGGAATATGTTTATTCTCAGAAGGATATTACGGTAGTGTTTGTAAGAGATGAAATATTTGCTTTTGAGCTTGATAGAACTTCTTTTCTTGACAAAACGATTGACTGGAGAGAGCTATCGGTTGATACTACTACTGATATGTGGCTGCCACACATTCTGCCTGACTGTGTAAAGGATTCTATTTTTCAATTTATGAGAGAGCTAAAACTTCACTTTGGAAGGTTTGACTTTCTGTATGGCCATGATAAGTACTATTTTTTGGAGATAAACCCAAATGGGCAATGGGCTTGGTTGGATTCGGAGAAAAAGCTTAAACTATTGGATAAAATTATTAATGAAATTTCACCTGATACACCTCTTTATAGCATCCCATTTTTAAGATATTAACTTCATACTTTATGAAAGAGATTTATAGGTATTTTTATAGCTATAAAAAAATTGCGATTTTTATCTTATTTCAGATTCTTTTTATTCAGCTGTTTCAACTTCTTAAGCCCTGGCCTATAAAATTCGCATTTGATTATCTAATTGAAAAGAAAAGTCTGCCTTTTAGTGCTGTAAGTTATATGTCTTTTGATACCCAGCTATTTATTCTTTGCGCCTCGTTTGTATTAATATATTTTATATTAGGCGCATTTGTGCTGTTAAATAATATATCTAAAATATATTTTGGCAACGCAATATTGACTGATATCAGGATGGATATTTATAGAAAATTACAGAAAATTCAGATCTCATATTTTAATAAAAAATCTGCAGGTGACATAATATATAGAACTATAAATGATACCCAGTCAATTCAGGTTATCGCAACAAAAATAATTTTCCCATTTATTTCTTCAATAATACTTCTCTTTGGAATATTTATTGTAATATTTCAAATCAATCATAAGCTTTTATTTGTGTTCTTCTTTACCATTCCTGTTTTGTTTTTGTCTATTTCTCTTCTTAACAAAGCTATTTTTAAGGTTTCAAATAAATTGAGAGAAAAAGAGAGCAGACTGCTATCCACTGTGGAATATTTCTTAAATAATTTGTCTATTGTGAGAATTTTTAATATGGAAGATTCTGAGCATAAAAAATTTCAAATTTCCAGCAGCGATGCGCTTAATCTAAATCTTAAACTTAATATTTTTGATACTGTTCATGCCTGGGTTGTAAATGTTCTAATTGCTGTGGGTACTGCAGCGATATTATGGTTTGGGGTAAAACAGGTTTTATCTAATGATTTAACAATTGGAGACTTGATAATATTTATTTCATATTTAGAGTCCTTATATGGACCAATTAACAATATTTCCCAGAGCATTAGCCTATATTATGAATCGAGGGCTGGCATAAAAAGAGTTCTATCCCTCTTAAATGAAAATGAACTAATAGTTGATGGGCATGAATGCATAAAAAACAACATCATTAACTATATTGAGTTTAAAAATGTCCATTTTTCGTTTGACTCTAACGATTTGATTATTAAAGATGTGAATTTAAAAATCTTTCGTTCTGATAAGGTTGCTTTGATAGGCAAGTCTGGCTCTGGCAAGACCACCATTGCTTCTTTAATGATTCGCTTTATAGAGCCTACTATGGGTGAAATATTAATAAATGACAAAAATATAAAGGAATTCAAATTGAAATCTCTGAGAGACAACATCTGTCTGGTTGGGCAAAGACCAGTATTGTTTAGTGGAACAATACTTGAAAATATAAACTATTCGAATTTAGATAGATCAGATTATGATATAAATGAAGTCTTAAAAATTGTATGTTTAGATGATTTTGTAAAAAATTTACCAGATGGAATTCATACTGATGTAGGTGAGAGGGGAATCATGCTTTCAGAAGGACAAAGACAAAGAATATCTCTTGCAAGAGCTTTGCTTACAAATGCAGGAGTTTTTATTTTGGATGAGGCCACATCGGCAATTGATGCCAACACACAAAAAGAAATATTTGAGAATATTATGAACAGATTTCAAGACAAGACTATTATTTACACTACTCATAGACTTGAGAACGTAAGTTATTCTGATTATGTTCTGGTTATTAAGGAAGGTATGATTTTTAAAACAGATAAATCAGATCTTAAAATTTAATAGTTGACTAAAGTGATAAATTATTATAAAATTAAAGTTGAGTAAATTAGTAAACTATATTTATTAAAAAATAAAGTTGTATAGGTGTATTTAAGGAAATTATAAATTCGATTATTAAAAATGAGATTCAAGGAGGAATTAAAATGAAAAGATCAATATATATGGATTATGCTGCTACTACTTTTGTAAGGCAAGATGTTCTGGATGAGATGTTGCCATATTTTAAGGATAATTTTGGGAATCCATCTTCCTTATATTCTTTTTCTGAAGTTAACAAAAGTGTTATCAAGCTTGCCAGACAAAGGATAGCAAGAGTTATAAACTCTGATGAAAATGAGATTTATTTTACGTCTGGAGGTTCTGAAAGCGACAACTGGGCTATTAAGGGTATAGCATTTGCCAATAGAGCTAAGGGGAATCATATTATAACGTCACAGATAGAACATCATGCAATACTAAATGCAAGCAAGTTTCTTGAGAGGAATGGTTTTTCTGTGACCTATTTACCTGTTGATTCTGATGGCTTTATAAATATAGAGGATCTGAAAAATGCTATTACTGAGAAAACTATATTAGTTTCGATTATGTTTGCAAATAATGAAATTGGCACGATTGAACCAATATCAGAGATTGGAAAAATCTGCAGAGAAAAAGGTATATATTTTCATACTGATGCTGTCCAGGCAGTTGGGCATTTGCCCATAGATGTAAAATCAATGAATATAGACCTGTTGTCTATGTCGGGTCACAAGTTCTATGGGCCTAAGGGTGTCGGGGTATTGTATATAAGGAAAGGCGTAAAAATTGATAACTTAATTGATGGCGGTGCTCAGGAAAGAGGAAAGAGAGCAAGTACAGAGAATGTTTCTGGAATTGTAGGACTGGGTAAAGCTATTGAAATTGCTGGAGAAGAGCTTGACTTTGAAATCAATCGCTTGAAAGCCCTAAGGGATAAGATAATTGACGGTATTTTAAATAAAGTTCCTAATGCAAGGTTGAATGGTCCCAGGGGAGATAATAGGTTGCCAAACAACGTGAACATTAGTTTCGTCGGAGTTGAAGGTGAGACGTTGCTTTTTGATCTTGATGACGCAGGAGTATTTGTTTCTACTGGAAGTGCCTGTGCATCTGGTTCTTTAGAACCGTCGCACGTTTTGCTCTCGATTGGTCTGTCTCATGAAGTCGCTCACGGTTCTGTGAGAATGACTCTTGGACTAAATACAACTGAAGAAGATGTTGACTATGTAATAGATGTTTTGCCTAAAATCGTGGAAAGAAGAAGGGCTATGTCGCCTCTTTGGAGCCAAATTTTAGATAGAGAGGAGAAAATATCATGTACAGTGAGAAAGTAATGGATCATTTTAGAAACCCAAGAAATGTGGGTGCTATTTCTGATGCTGATGGAATAGGTGAAGTAGGCAATCCCAGATGCGGTGATATCATGAAGGTTTATATAAAAGTTAAGGACAATATTATTGAGGATGTAAAGTATGAGACTTATGGCTGCGCATCTGCAATTGCATCTTCAAGTATTGCAAGCGAGTTGATAAAAGGCAAAACAGTTGAAGAAGCCTGGGATATAACAAATAAAGCTGTAGCGGAGGCTTTGGATGGGCTACCTCCTATGAAAATGCATTGCAGTGTTTTGGCTGAAGAAGCAATACATAAAGCTATAAATGACTACAGAAAGGCCAATAATCTTGAGCCGTGGAAAGAGAGAACACATGCTGAGGTTATAAAGGATCATCAATGCAATAATTAAAATTTTTTATTTAAAGATATTATATAATTTTTTATACTATAACCTGGATTTTGTAGAAAATAAAACAAAAAAAGCTTCTAAATCCTCTTGTATTAAGGTTTTAGAGGCTTTTTTATTTTATGTAAAGTTGTTGTATATTTGAGGTAACGATTATATGTTATCTGATTTTTATTAAGCAATTTGTAAGTTGAAATATTTTTTCAATAACAGTATAATTAGTTATTACCATAAAAGAAGGTGATGATTCATTATGGAAATTGTAAAACTAAAAGGTTTTTTTCCGGATTTGGATAATTTGACATCGAGATATAAAGGGTTAGTCATAAGAAAAACTATTGAGAAGGCATTAGAGAAAGGTAATAAAGTAATAATTGATTTTGAGGGTTTTGATCTTATTACTCAATCCTTTGGAGACGAAATTATAGGTGTTATAATCCGCAGTAAAGGTGTTGAATTTGTTAAAAATCACATAAGTGTGATCAACATAAATGGCCAAATAAAGGATGTATTAAATTTTGTTGCAAGTTATAGTAAAAGGATGAGAATTGCATAGTAGAGCACGAAATTGTATAGAGACATGAAAAACTTAGAAAAAGCAAGAGAGTTTTTATATATCTTAATTATAATATAGCTATGTTTATGAATTTAACTTTTGAAAATTTTGTTGAAGAATTTAATCGATTTACAGAAGTAGTTCAAAACAAAATTAATATTAAAGATTATTATTTTATAGAGCCTGTGGGTGTGGGAGTTTTGAAAGCTCTAATTATAGAGAATCCTGATCTTGATATATGTGGAGATCCTTCAAAACCATCATACAGTTATATAAATACTCTTTTATCTGTACCTTATAATAAGTATAAAAATTATTTTCCTTTAGAAATTGTAGATTTTAATAACATAGAAGAAAATAGCATGAAAATTATTAATTTAATAGTCTCTTCCTCATCTTATACTTTAAAAGAAGATGACAAAGAGGTTTTAAACGGTTATTTAAAGTATTTAACTGGTGAGCTTTTAAATAATGCTTTATATCATTCTTTAAGCGAAATAAATGCTGTTATAGCTGGACAATACTTTTCAAAAAGGGGTAAAATTCAAATATGTGTGATTGATAGAGGAAAAGGATTCTTGTTTAATTTAAAAGAAGCTTATAAGGTCTCAGCAGAGAGCGATGCAATAAAAAAAGCCTTAGAAAAAGGGGTTAGTTCTCCACCTTGTAAAGACAATCTTTATTATTCAGTAGGCCATGCTGGATATGGTTTGTATGCTCTAAGAAGAATTATTGAAGAAATAAATGGTAGGTTGATTATTATTTCCAATAATTGCTCAGTCAAGTTGGAAGGGGGTAATATAAAAATATTATCTGAAGAAATTAATTGGAAAGGTGTTATAGTTGTTTTTGAACTTTTAGAAACGTATATATATGATATTTTACAAAAATATACACTTCAAGATTTCTTCAAGATATTTCTTTGGAACGAAGATGGCAAAGATGATGAAATTTTCTAAGATAAACTTTGAGAATATTAACTAATTTTTTTAATATTTTGAAGAATTTTCTCAAGTGACTTTGTGCATTTTTCTGTTTTTTATTTTTAGATAACAATATTTAATATTGTTATCTTATTTCTTTATATTAATTTAGTTTCTGGACAAAAAATTATTAAAAATTGTTTTCTCTTTATATATGTTTGACTTCTTTAATCTCTTTTTAATGTATAGAACTATATGTCAATTAAAAGAACATATATCTAACTTATAAAGTACTAACAATGCAATAATTAAAATTTAATTATATAAAATTAAAACATCTCATAATCTTATTTATGAGATGTTTTTTTGGTATTGGAGAATATCTTTAAAGTTCGTAAAAGTAGTTCATAGATACTAAACTAATTAATTATCAAGCTAATATTCTATTTAGTATTATGTTATAAATACTATTGACACATAGTAATCAATATGATATATTATTTTTGAAAATACAATTTAATACTTTTCGGAGGTGTAATAATGTCAGACAAGATTGTTGGTATCGACTTAGGTACTACTAATTCAGTTATTGCTGTAGTTGAAGGCGGCGAGCCAGTTGTAATACCAAATAGTGAGGGTAGTAGGCTGACGCCATCTGTAGTCGGTTTTACAAAAACTGGTGATAGATTGGTAGGTCAGCTTGCGAGAAGGCAAGCTGTGCTTAACTCTGATAATACTGTTTATTCGGCTAAAAGGTTTATAGGCCATCGTTTTTCTGAGGTTTCTGCTGAGAAAAAAAGAGTGGCATATGAAGTTGTACAGGGTCCTAATGATTCTGTAAAATTTAAAATACCTGCTGCTAATAAGGATCTATCTCCTGAGGAGATATCCTCAATGGTTCTTATGAAGTTAAAAACTGATGCAGAAGCATATTTGGGCACAAAGATTACAAAAGCTGTTATTACTGTACCTGCATATTTTAACGATTCACAAAGACAGGCCACAAAAGATGCAGGTAAAATCGCTGGTTTAGACGTAGTAAGAATAATAAATGAGCCTACTGCTGCTGCTCTTGCTTACGGCTTAGATAAGAAAAAGAATGAGACAGTCCTTGTTTGGGACCTTGGTGGTGGTACGTTTGACGTATCTATATTAGAAGTTGGTGATGGAGTATTCGAAGTAAAATCCACATCTGGAGATACTCACCTAGGTGGTGATGACTATGATCTGGCTCTTGCAACCTATTTAGCTGAAGAATTTAAAAAGGATCAAGGAATAGATTTAAAAACTGATAAGCAAGCCTGGCAAAGACTTCTGGAAGGATCAGAGAAGGCTAAGATTGAGCTTTCTTCTATGACATCTACAAACATAAGTCTGCCATTTATTACCGCTGATCAAACAGGTCCAAAGCACCTTGAGATGGCCATCACCAGAGCAAAGTTTGAGGATATTACAAGAGGTCTCACTGAAAGATGTATCGCTCCATTTAGACAGGCTGTTGAGGATGCAAAACTAAAGGTTGAAGATATAGATGAGATCATTCTTGTGGGCGGATCTACCAGGATGCCTGCTGTTCAAGAACTTGTTAAGAAGTTAATTGGAAAAGAACCAAATAAGGGAGTAAATCCTGATGAAGTTGTAGCTGTAGGCGCTGCAATCCAGGGTGCTGTACTTACTGGAGAAGTAAAGGATATCGTTTTGTTAGATGTTACGCCTCTGTCACTGGGGATTGAGACCCTTGGCGGAGTTTTTACAAAGATGATTGAGAGAAATACTACTATCCCTACTAAGAAGAGTGAAATATTTACTACTGCAGAGGATAGCCAGCCTGCCGTAGAGATTCATGTTCTGCAGGGTGAAAGAGCTATGGCAAAAGATAACAGAACTCTTGCAAGGTTTAGATTAGAGGGATTGCCACCTGCTCCAAGAGGAGTTCCTCAAATCGAAGTTGCTTTTGACATTGATGCAAATGGCATTTTAACCGTTCATGCAAAAGATCTTGGCACTGGCAAGGAACAAAGGATTACTGTTACGGGAGCTTCTACCTTGTCTAAAAATGACATTGATGAGATGGTCAAGAAAGCTGAGCAGTTTGCTGAAGAAGACAAGAGGATCAAAGAAGAAACGGATACAAGAAATCAGGCAGAAAGTTTTGCTTATAGCTTAGAGAAGACTTTAAAGGATATGAGCGATAAGGTTTCTCAAGATGAAAAAACAAAGATTGAAAAAGGAATTTCAGAACTCAGAGATCTGGTAAGTAATAACGCTGGTAAGTCTGAAATTGAAGCGAAAATGAATGAACTCAAAGAACTAAGCTATAAGCTTAGTGAAGAGATATATAAAAATAGCTCTTCTGCTGCATCTTCTGGACCGACAGCATCTGAGTCTTCACAACAGGGTCCTCAAGAAGGTGAAGTAATAGACGCTGATTTTAAAAAAGACAATTAAGAGAATTTTAAAAATATCTTGTATTTGTTTTGAGAATTATCGATTTTAAGATAGCTAAATTTTTGTGAGTTTGATTGTCTGTTTTGCGAAGGTAGCGGGTGACAACATCATAAATATGGTTATTTAAATTTGCTGTCACTCGTTACCAGAGCATCACGACTTGAAGCATATTTTGGAAAATTTTATAAATATTTAAGCAGTATATTGAAAGGAGGTAAAAATATGTCTGAGATAAATATAGAAAAAAATGAAGAGTTTGACAAAGAGTCAAAGGACTATGTCGAAACTCCAATTGAAGATAAAGATGCACTGATTGAACAGCTAAAAAAAGAAGTAAGCGATTTACAAAACAAATATTTAAGAAGCGTAGCTGACTATGACAACCTAAGGAAAAGGAATCAAAGAGAAATAGATTTTAAGTCCAATGAGATCAGAAGAAACTTCTTATCCAAGATACTACCCAATATAGATCAGCTTGAAAAAGCTTTGTCTTACTCTGACTCTGAGAACTTTAAAAAGGGAATAGAGATGGTCTACAAAAATCTGTATGAAGCGCTCAAATCTGAAAATGTTAAAAAGATTGACGCTGAGCCCGATAGTATCTTTAATCCACTTTATCATGAAATAGTTTTTGCAGAGGAATCCGATAAGCCTGAAGGCACAATACTTCAGGAACTTAGTGCTGGATATATGTATAACAACGAAGTATTGATCCCGTCGAAAGTAAAAGTAAGCCGACCGCCCAAAAAGGAAGGCGAAGTCTTAGATGAACTATAAAGACTATTATAAGATCCTTGGTGTAGATAAAAATGCTACTGAGAAAGAGATCAAACAAGCCTATAAAAAGCTGGCAAGAAAATTTCATCCTGATCTCCCAGGCGGTGATGCTGAAAAATTTAAAGAGATAAATGAAGCCCACGAAGTATTGTCAAACGCTGAAAAGAGAAAGATATACGATCAAATGGGGACTTCGTGGACAGGCGGAGCACCAGGCAATCAAAACGCAAATGGCGGGTTTTACAATCAGTATAACGTTAATCCTGGCGACTTTGATAATATCTTTGATCTCATAAATGGCATATTTGGTTCTAGTGGTAAAAAAGGATTTTCCAGTAAAGGATTTTCTCCTTTTGACCTATTTGGAAAGCAGCAAAATGTTAGAACAAATATGGGTCAGGATGTAGAATCTGAGGTAGTTATATCTTTTAATGAGTTTTTACATGGAACTACAAAAAAGGTTAATCTACCTTATTTAAGAAGAGACGTTGATCTAAAGATTCCTGCTGGAGTAAAAGAAGGATCCAAAATCAAATTTAAGGGTTTGGGTCAAAATGGCGGAGATCTATACGTTAAAGTGAAGATAGAAAAAGATTCAAGATTTTCTTTTGATGGTGAAAATATTAAAACATCGATAAATATTTCTCTATTTACTGCACTTCTTGGAGGAGAGGCCTCAGTAGAAAGCCCTGATGGTAAGGTGACAGTAAAGATTCCACCTGGTTCTTCATCTGGAACAACTTTGAGGTTAAAAGGTCTTGGATTATTAAAACACAATAAAACTAGAGGCGATCTTCTAGTAAGTTTAAATGTGCAGATTCCTAAAAACCTTTCAAAAGATGAAAAAGAGCTTATAGAGAAATGGGTAAAGTTAAGGGGTGAGAAATAATGCCAGAAACAGTGGGTTTTTATGCAATTAGTATTGTTTCGAAGATGTTGTCAATTCACCCACAGACTATAAGAAGATATGAAGAATTAGGATTAATTTGTCCAAAGAAGCTTGCTGGAAAAACAAGAGTTTTTAGCGATGAAGATATTGAAGTGTTAAAAAAGATCCAGGAATTTACAAAAGACTTGGGAATAAATATAGCTGGAGTAGAAGTTATACTCAGGCTTTCGAAGCGTGTAGAAGAGTTAGAGTCGGAAGTATTGAGACTAAATAATATCTTGGAAAAAATTTCTAAAGAGAAAGAAGGTGAGAATAATGAATCCAGATAAATTTACTGAACAATTAAGAGATTCTCTGGAATCAGCACAAAGAATTTTAATGTCTTATCAGAATAGCCAGCTTGACGTGGAACATCTTTTGTATGCGATGCTCAACCAACAAGATGGGCTTGTTGGGAATATATTAACGAGAGCTGGCATTAATAAAAACGATATTAAGAGTAAGTTGGAATCAATCTTGCATAAGTTGCCAAAGATTCAATATTCATCTTCAACTCCACAGATTTACATTACTCCTTCTCTAAAAAAAGTTTTGGATATTGCTGAGGAAGAAGCTATCAGGCTAAAAGATGAATTTGTGGGGATTGATCATGTTTTGATCGCAATTGTAAAGGAAGGCGAGAGTCCTGCCTCAAGACTATTAAATGAATATGGCTTTACAGAAGAAAAAGTTTACCAAATTCTTAAAGATATAAGAGGTACCCAAAGAGTGACGGATCCTGGTGCTGAAGATAAATATCAAGCTCTTGAAAAATATACAAGGAATTTAACTCAGCTTGCTTTAGAGGGGAAATTAGACCCTGTAATAGGTAGAGATGAAGAAATCGAGAGAGTTATGCAGATCCTTTCCAGGAGGACTAAAAATAATCCTGTTTTAATAGGTGAGCCAGGAGTAGGAAAGACTGCTATTGTTGATGGAATTGCTCAAAAGATATCTTCAAACGATGTTCCTGAAATATTGAAAGGCAAACAGCTTTTATCTCTTGACATGGGAGCGCTCATAGCAGGAACTAAATTTAGAGGTGAATTCGAGGAGAGATTGAAGGCAATAATCGATTCTGTAACCAAGACGCAAAATTATATTTTGTTTATTGATGAATTGCACACTGTGGTTGGGGCAGGAGCTGCAGAGGGTGCTATGGATGCATCCAATCTTTTGAAACCTGCTCTTGCAAGAGGCGAACTGAGAGTGATAGGAGCGACTACGCTCGATGAGTATAAAAAACATATAGAAAAAGACCCAGCACTCGAAAGAAGGTTCCAACCAGTTTTTGTAAAGGAACCTAGTGTAGAGGATACCGTTTCGATATTAAAGGGGCTAAGAGATAAATATGAGGCTCACCACAGGGTGAAGATAACTGATGATGCAATTGAGTCGGCTGCTAATCTTTCTGAAAGATATATATCTGATAGATTTTTGCCAGATAAGGCTATAGATTTGATTGATGAGGCTGCCGCAAAGGTTAGAATCCAGCTCTCAAATATGCCAGCAGATCTCAAAGAAATGGAAAATAAACTTTCAAGATTAAACCAGGAAGGTCAAGAAGCTGTTAAAAGAGAAGATTATGAAATGGCTGCAAAGTTAAAAAATGAATCTGACTCCCTTTCGAAAGAGTTTAAAGAAAAAAGAGATAAATGGCTAATTGACAAAAGGGTTAACGAGGTTGTAGATAAAGAAGATATTGCAAACCTGGTTTCAAAGTGGACAGGGATACCCGTAACAGAATTGGTTCAAGAAGAAGTTGACAAATTAACTAAGATGGAAAACATATTGCATAAAAGAATAATTGGTCAAAATGAAGCCGTTGTCGCTGTCTCTGAGGCAATTAGAAGGTCAAGGTCTGGATTAAAGGATCCGAAAAGGCCGGTAGGATCTTTTCTCTTTCTGGGACCAACTGGTGTGGGTAAGACTGAGCTTAGCAAGGCTCTTGCTGCTTTTTTATTTAAGGATGAAAATGCTTTGGTAAGAATTGATATGTCAGAGTATATGGAAAAACATTCTGTATCAAGGTTGGTTGGTGCTCCTCCTGGATATGTGGGATATGAAGAAGGCGGACAACTTACTGAGGTTATCAGAAGAAGACCATACTCTGTGATCCTGTTGGATGAAATTGAGAAAGCTCATCCTGATGTGTTTAACATATTATTGCAGGTTCTTGATGATGGCAGATTGACTGATGGTAAAGGCAGGACTATAGATTTTAGAAATACTGTTATAATAATGACATCTAATCTAGGTTCTGATATATTATTAAATACAAATGTAGAAGATGAACACGAATTTGAAAAAGCTAAAAATAGAGTTCTATCTTTGTTAAATTCAACTTTTAGACCAGAATTTTTAAACAGGATTGATGAGATTGTAGTATTTAAGCCACTTTCAAGATCTGATATAGAGAAAATTGTAGAATTGATAATAGACGATATTCAGGATAGATTGAGCGAAAGAAATATTAAAATTATAATAACAGATGAGGCAAAAGAATTTTTTGCCAGAGAAGGATATGAACCTACTATGGGAGCAAGACCCCTAAAAAGGTTTATGCAAAAGAATCTTGAGAATCTTATTGCAAAAGAAATTTTAAATAAAAACTTAAAAGAGGGAGATAATGTGAAAATAGTTGTACAGAATAATAATATCTCTTTGGTAGTGGAAAATTGAATCCATTTGATATAATCTGGTTTCTATTTATAATTTTTGCTTTTACTCCAGTTCTACAGCAAAAATATCTTGAGAATATGAGGGTAAGGACCATAAGGTCTCTTGAGAAGAAGATGAATTCAAGGGTTATCACTCTTATTCACAGACAGGAGACTATCTCATTTTTTGGAATTCCTCTTTCAAGATATATTGATATTGATGATTCTGAGCAAATCTTGAGAGCTATAAGATTAACGGAAAAAGATATGCCTATTGACATTATTATGCACACTCCAGGTGGGTTGGTGCTTGCAGCCGAACAGATAGCAAAAGCCCTCATAAGACATCCTGCGCCTGTGAGGGTTTTTGTCCCTCACTACGCGATGTCTGGTGGCACTATGCTTGCTCTTGCTGCTGATGAGATATATCTTGATGAAAATGCTGTTTTAGGACCTGTGGATCCTCAGTTAGGTGAGTATCCTGCGGTTTCTATTATTCAGGCTGTGAGAGAAAAGGGCATGGAAAATGTGGAAGACAAAACCTTAATTTTGGCTGATATGTCGCAAAAAGCTATTAATCAAGTAAAGAGCACTATCAAACAGCTTTTGTCTGATAGGATGGACAGTGAAAGGGCATCATTTTTAGCTGATCTCTTTACAAGTGGCAAATGGACTCACGATTATCCAATTTCATATGAAGAAATAAAGAATTTGAGTATTCAGGTTAAAAATGATTTGCCAGATGAAGTGTACGAGTTAATGGAGTTGTATCCTCAGGCGGGCAACAGAAGGCCTTCGGTGCAATTTATTCCTATTCCATATAGACTTCCTACGAAAGGTAAATAGGTTATAAAGAAATGGCTGAAAAAATTGGTACATTATTTGTTGTTTCTGGCCCTTCGGGGGTCGGTAAGGGTACTGTTATAAAAGAGCTGATGCAAAAGGATCCTTTGTTGTGCCTTTCTATCTCAATGACGAGCAGACCTAGAAGGCCCAATGAGTTAGACGGTAAGGATTATTTCTTTGTTTCTGAGTCTGAATTTTTAGATCATATTGAAAAGGATAACCTTTTGGAATGGGCTAAAGTACATGGGAATTACTATGGTACACCGAAAGATTATGTTTTGAAAAAGTTAAATGAAAATAATGATGTCATACTTGAAATCGATACTAGAGGTGCAAGCAAAATTAAATCGTTGTATCCAGATGCGATTTTAATCTTTATTGTTCCTCCAAGATGGTGCGATCTTAGATCGAGGCTTGAAACAAGATCTTCAGAAAACTTTGAGGAAATAAAAAGAAGGCTTTCCAGGTCTATAGAAGAAATAGAAGAATATTCTATATATGAATATATAATAGTAAATAATAGTATAATAGAAGCTGCTAGTGAATTAGAATGTGTGATTGTTTCCCAACGCGCAAAAAGAACAAAGAGAGAGGATATCATATCTCAACTAAGGTCAGAAATCCAATTTGGACAGGAGGTAAAGTAATTTTGATAGCACCCAGTTTAGAAAGATCTTTTAATAAGATAAATTCAAGATATGCTTTGGCTATAGCTGCCGTTAAGAGAGCAAAAGAGATTAGAAATAACAAGGATCCATTTGCATCTAATACAAGCGATCCACTTGAACAAGCTTTCGAAGAGATTGCAAGTGGAAAAATTAAGGTTTCTATAAATAAATAAATTGAAAATACTTTTTGGAGTTAGCGGTGGCATATCTGCCTATAAAGCTGCTGGTTTTGTTTCTTCTCTTGTTAAAGAAGGACACGATGTAAATGTTGTGATGACAGAGAACGCCACCAGGTTTGTTTCACCGCTAACATTTGAGGCTTTAACAAAAAATATTTGTTATACAGATCTGAATTTGCCACATGGAAAAGATTGTATAGCTCATATTTCTTTGCCACAGAGCTCTGATGTCTTTATTATATGTCCTGCTACTGCAAATACTATCTCAAAGATTTCATTAGGGTTGGCTGATAATCTCCTTACTACAATGTCTATCGCAAGGAAATGTCCCCTTGTAATAGTTCCTGCAATGAACGATATTATGTGGCAAAATCCTTCTTTACAGGAGAACGTTAAGAGACTAATTGATCAAAATGTAATATTTTTTGGTCCTGCCTATGGCAGACTCGCTTGTGAAAGCATAGGCAAAGGGAGGATGCTGGAGATTAATGAACTTTTAGAGTTTTTTAATTACCATTTTTATCCTATAAAGGACCTTTCGGGTAAAAAAATCTTGATAACTGCTGGACCTACTCGTGAACCTATAGATCCTGTAAGGTATATATCAAATAGGTCCTCTGGTAAGATGGGCTATGCATGTGCCCAGATTGCTTCTTTAAGGGGGGCGCAGGTAAGTCTTATTTCAGGACCTACTAATTTAGATACTCCATTTATGGTGGAAAGAATAAATGTTGAAACTACTGAAGAGATGCGCAAATGTGTCTTTGAAAATTTTGAAATTTGCGATGTTTTAATCATGGCTGCTGCTGTCTCAGATTTTAAAGTATATGAACAATCTATAAATAAGATTAAAAAGAAAGACAATTTTGAAATTAGACTTACTACAAATCCTGATATATTGAAAGAAATTAATAGGTTAAAAAAAAATCAGATAGTTGTAGGGTTTGCTGCTGAAACAGAAAATCTGAATATTTATGCAAAGAAAAAGTTAGAAGAAAAAAGTTTGGATTATATAATTGCAAATAAAATTTACAAAACTGGTTTTCCTTTTGGTAGTGAAAACAATGAAGTTCTGGTTTTGTCTTCAGAAGGAGATTCGTTTGAATTAAATTCTACTAAAAAAGAAATTGCTAATTTTATTTTAGATATTTTATCAAAGAAAATATGATATAAATTCATCTTTTTTTTATGTTATAATTTTAAGATTATAATTGAGAGGTGATAAGGTGGTCAGAAAGATCCGTTTGGGAGTTAACGTTGACCATGTTGCTACGCTTAGAGAATCAAGAAGAATTTCGTACCCCGATCCGCTTTCCGCTGCTTCTATATCGCTTTCCGCTGGCGCCGATCTTATAACAGTCCATCTTAGAGAAGATAGAAGACATATACAGGACGATGATGTCCTTAAAATAAGAAGGGCTGTGGAAAATTTAAATTTAGAGATGGCCTGTGTCTCGCAAATTGTTTCTTTTGCTCTAAAGATTAAGCCAAACAAAGTGACCTTAGTTCCTGAGAAAAGGGAAGAGCTCACTACAGAGGGAGGATTAGACCTTTCAAAAAACTATGACTCTTTAAAAGATAGTATCGCAACACTGAGATCGAATGGCATTGAAGTTTCTCTTTTTATCGACCCGGATGAACTCTCGATTGAAAAAAGTGTAACTTTGGCTGCTGACTCTGTAGAGCTTCATACAGGTAGGTTTGCTGATTCTATGGATGAGATCGAGAGAAATGTTGAATTAGAAAGGTTGAAAAAAGCATCTGTTCTTGCTAAAGAGGCAGGTCTTAATGTCTATGCAGGTCATGGTTTGAACAAAGATAACCTTCTGGACGTAGCGTTGTTACCTGATATCGAGGAGCTAAATATCGGTCATAGCATTGTCGCTAGATCTATATTTGTAGGTATCTTTAGAGCAGTTGAAGAAATTGTGGAAATCCTGAATCTAGCAGGTATTCTTAGAGAAAATAAAACTTATTAGGAGGTCTAATTTGAGCTGTAGCGATAAAGTTGGATTTAATAATTTTGAGGAATTTAAGACTTTTGTTGAAGAAAATGAAGTTCGATTTGTTGACGTTCGTTTTTGCGATGTTCCTGGCACGTGGCAACACTTTACCGTTCCTGTCGAGGCTTTTGATGAAGGTGTCGTAGAAGAAGGTTTGGGATTCGATGGGTCCAGTATAAGAGGGTTTCAACAGATAGAAGAAAGCGATATGATCCTTATTCCAGATTTAACTTCAGCTTTTGTAGATCCATTTTTTGAAGATCTAACTATCAATATTATTTGTGACGTAAAAGAGCCTATTGTTTTGAGAGATTATCCAAAGGATCCAAGAGGCGTGGCAAAAAGAGCAGAAAATTATGTTCAGACCTTAGGGATCGCTGACGTTGTTTATTTCGGACCTGAAGCAGAATTCTTTATTTTTGACGATGTAAAATATAAATATGACTCTAAGGGCGGAATGTTTGCTATCGATTCTGTAGAGGCTTGGTGGAATTCTGACAGAGAAGAGGGACCAAACCTTGGCAATAAAATAAGATCTAAAGAGGGTTATTTCCCATGCCCACCAAACGATCAATTGCAGGATGTTAGATCTGAAATGGTAAAGGCAATGATGGATGTTGGACTCGAGATAGAGGTTCATCACCATGAGGTTGCAACTGCAGGTCAGGTTGAAATAGATATAAAGTTTAACAACTTACTAAGAATGGCTGATGACCTTATGAAATATAAATACGTTGCAAAAAATGTTGCAAGATCCAATGGAATGACAGTAACATTTATGCCAAAACCGTTATTTGGCGATAACGGTTCAGGTATGCACTGCCATCAGAGCTTGTGGAAGGGCGGTAAGCCTCTTTTCTACGATGAAAAGGGTTATGCTGGTCTTAGCGATATGGCATTGTGGTATATCGGTGGTCTTCTAAAACATGCAAAGTCTATTCTGGCTTTTGCTGCCCCTACTACGAACTCCTATAAGAGACTTGTGCCTCATTATGAGGCTCCTGTGAACCTTGCTTATTCTCAAAGAAATCGATCTGCTGCTGTGCGTATTCCAATGTATACGGCAAATCCAAAGGCTAAAAGGATTGAATTTAGGCCACCAGATCCATCTGCAAATCCATATCTTGCATTTTCAGCAATGCTTATGGCTGGGTTAGATGGTATTGAGAACAAGCTCGATCCAGGCAAGCCTCTTGACAAAAATATATATGATTTGCCACCAGAAGAAGCAAAGAATATTCCTTCTGTTCCAGGCTCTTTAGATGAAGCACTCGACGCTCTTGAATCAGATCACGAATATCTCTTAAAGGGCGGAGTATTTTCAAAAGGATTGATCGAATCATATATTGGATTGAAGAGAGTTCAAGCACAAGAATTGGCTATTAGGCCTCATCCATATGAATTTGTTACACTTTTCGACATTTAAAAAAGAATTTTATTAATTTAAATTAATTGGCACTTGGTGATTTCTACCAGGTGCCAATTTTATGTAATGCTTAGAAGGGAGATTGTATGTGCGGAATAGTTGGCTATATAGGCCCAAAAAATTCAGCTGATGTTGTATTGCACGGTTTGAAGAAGCTTGAATATAGAGGTTATGATTCAGCGGGTGTTGCTGTTGTAAATGAATCTGGCAATCTTGAAACGAGACATGCAGTAGGGAAAATACTCTTCCTTGAGGATAATTTAAGGGATGCTCCTCTTGAAGGATTTTTGGGAATTGGTCATACTCGTTGGGCTACTCATGGAGAACCTTGCATTAAAAACGCTCATCCCCAGGTAGACTGCACTTCTACTATTGCAGTAGTCCACAATGGGATTATTGAAAATTATCTTGAGCTTAAAGAAAAATTAATTTTAAAAGGACATATTTTTAGATCTGATACCGATACAGAGGTTATTGCCCATTTAGTAGAAGATTATCAAAAAACCGATCCTGATATTTTTAGCTCTTTTTTAAAAGCATTGAGCGATTTAAGAGGTGTTTTTGCAATTGCCCTAATTAGTTCCAAGGAACCAGACAAAATATATGCAGTTAGGCAATTTGCTCCTCTTATTTTAGGTCGTGGTCAAGGAGAAAATTTTTTGGCATCCGACATACCAGCAATCCTGAAGTATACCAAAGATGTGTATATAATGAAAGATGGAGAAGTTGCGGTATTAGACAAAGATAAGATCAGTATTTTTGATATGTCTGGAAATAAAATTGAGCCATCATTTTTCGAAGTAAAATGGAACGAAGAAGACGCTGAAAAAGGCGGTTTTGACCACTTTATGCTAAAAGAAATATCTGAGCAGCCCCTGGTTATACAGGAGACAATCGGTCAAAGAGTTTTTTCTGAAAATGAATTTGAACCTTATAGAGAAGAGCTTCCTAAAGATGTCTTAAGAGGTATTTCAAGGATTTGTTTTGTGGCTTGCGGCACATCTTATCATGCTGCTCTGATTGGCAAATTTTTGATGGAATATTTAGCAGACATGCCCTGTGAAGTTGATTATTCATCTGAATTTAGGTATAGAAATGCGGCAGTAAATAATAGCGTTCTCACGATTGCCATTTCTCAATCTGGAGAGACTGCTGATACTCTTGCTGCAATGAGAGAGGCTAAAAAAAGAGGAAGTTATGTGCTTGCTATCACGAATAGGTTGGGCTCTACTGCAAATAGAGAAGCTGACTTTAGCATATTGACAAGAGCAGGTTTAGAAATTGGCGTGGCTGCTACCAAAACATTTACATCTCAATTGATTACTCTTTATATTTTAGCTATGTATTTAGGTAGTTGTAAAAAGAGTATTTCTAAAAATGTGATAGAAGAAACGCTTAGTTATCTTTTAGAGGCGCCTAAAAAACTCGAAGAATATATTCCCAGATTTATAAGAGATATCGAACAGAGTGCGAAAATATATTCTGGCTATAAAAATATGATATTTATGGGTAGGGGCATCAATTATCCAGTTGCACTTGAGGGCGCTCTAAAACTAAAGGAAATTTCATACATTCATGCGGAAGGATATCCTGCTGGAGAGATGAAACATGGTCCTATAGCACTGCTTGATCCTAGCACGCCTGTTCTGGCTATTGCTACAAGATCCTCTACTACTTATGAGAAGGTTCTTTCGAATATAGAAGAAGCGAAAAGCAGGAGATCTAGAGTTGTGGCGGTTGTGAGCGAAGGTGACAAGGATGTTGTAAATCTTGTAAATGACATAATATACGCTCCTGATGTGCCAGAAATCGTATCGCCAATCTATAACGTTGTGCCTTTGCAGCTTTTTGCATATTATGCGGCTGTATGGCTTTCAAGAGATCCTGATAAACCCAGAAATCTTGCGAAATCGGTAACTGTAGAGTAGGAGCAATGAGCGAATCTCATCATCATTCTCACGAACATATTCATGATCCGACTAATATAAATGCTTTAAATTTATTTTTGGTCGTAATCTTAAACTTTGCTATAGCTTTTGCTGAGATATTTGGAGGTATTTTATCGGGCAGTGTATCTCTTATCTCTGATGCTATGCATAATCTTAGTGATGGGATATCTGTAATGATAAGTTACATCGCTATAAAAATTCAACAAAAGAAAAATGATAAAAAAAGAACATTTGGATATAAAAGATCAGGTATTATTTCAGCTTTTATAAACTCTTTGGTTTTAATATTTATATCCCTCTTTCTTTTTAAAGAGGCTTATGAAAAGTTTTTACATCCTACAAGTATTAATAGTTCTATCGTAATCTTAGTAGCTATTGTAGCAACTGTTGCGAATTCCTTAGGAGTTTTTCTTCTGCATAGAGATTCAAAAGAGGATATAAATATAAAATCATCTTATTTACACTTATTGGGGGATGCGCTTTCTTCTATTGGCGTCATAGTGGCTGGAATTTTGATTTTCTTCTTTCATATAAATTGGGTAGACCCTTTTATAGCCACATTAATTAGTTTATATATTCTTAAAGAAAGCTTTGACATTTTGAAAAACTCTACCAATATCTTATTTGAAGGTGTTCCAGACGATATTGACATATATAAGATTGTAGATGAAATAAAACAAATTGATGGTGTAGATGATGTTCACCACGTCCACGTGTGGTGCCTGAATGAAAAGAATATTAATTTTGAGGCACATGTGAATATTAAAGACGTTCTGGTGAGCCAGACAAAGAAAACACTGGTTGAGATTGAAGATAGACTAAAAAAATTTGGGATAAACCATGTAACTGTTCAATTCGAACATGACTCTTGTAAAGGGATTGGGGTAATTAAGAATTGAGTTAGTGATACAATAACTATATTATAATTTCAAAGGGGGCTTTGAAATGTTTGTTTTGGGCTCTTCAGATATTAGGTTTGAAGAGGAAAAGCTTTTTTCTATGGGGCAAACTCCTTTAGCTCTTATGAGCGTTGTTGGGATGATGAGCTCTTTGAGATTTATGGAAGATTTCAAAGATGCGTGCAAGGTGGTAGCTGTTTGTGGCAAGGGTAACAATGCTGGAGATGCACTTTCTTTACTCTATAACCTGAAACTAAAAGGCTATAATTGTTCTATCTTTCAACCGTGGGGTGCTGCTACAGAGGAGTGCAGGGTCCAAAGAGAGTTGTGTAGGTCTCTTGGAATAGAAGAGACTTCAGATTTGAAAGGTGCTGATGTCATTGTAGAAGGGCTATTGGGGGTTGGATTTTATGGAGAGCTTAGAAAAGAAACTCTTCGGCTTATTAGAGAATTAAATAATTTAAATAAGCCAATAGTTTCTATGGATGTTCCTGCTGGATTAAATTCTGATACAGGAGAGCCTCAACCTGATGCAATTAAGGCTACTTACACCTATTCAATAGGTTTTCTGAAGAGAGGGTATCTTTTTAAGCAGTCGTATGATTATACAGGCGATGTAATTATAATTGACATTGGTTTTCCTAAACCTGAAAACGGATTAAAGATTCTAACATCTTGTGATGCAAAAGAGTTAATCAGAAAGAAGGATGATTTTACTCATAAGATAGATAAGGGCTCTTTACTTGTTTGGGCAGGTTCAAAACAATATCCTGGTGCGCTCAGACTCTGTTTGGAAAGTGCTCTAAATATGGGATTGGGGATGAGCTTTTCAATTGTGGAAGATGAGTTTTCACTTTTGCCTCCCGAGACAATACCGATTATTGAAAAGGATTTTATAAATGGTGAAGTTGATAAAGGTATTTCAAAAAAATGGAAAGCCATTTTAGTAGGACCTGGTCTTACAAATAAGAAAGAAGCTCATATAAGAGAATTTTTGTCACAGACGAATTTGCCAATGATTTTGGACGCTGATGCCTTATTTCCAGATGTTCTTAGCTTGATAAAGGATAAAGACGCAATAATCACTCCTCATGAGGGTGAATTTGAAAGAATATATAAAAATGACGCTGATAGAGTAGAAAGGTTCGAGGCATTTCTAGAACTATATCCAAATGTAACCATTGTTTTAAAGGGTCCAAATACCTTGATCGGTAAAGGGACACAAAAATATGTAATACCGATAGCAGATTGTGATCTGGCTGTAGCTGGTTCTGGAGATGTGCTAAGCGGTATGATAGGCGCACTTCTTTCTACCGGATATGATGCTCTGAGCGCTTCACTCCTTGCAGCTTTTGTTCACGCAATTATCCCCGAAGTTGCAAGGCAAAGCAAAACAAGAGTAACAAGAGCTCTTGATCTAGCTAGATTCTTAAAAACTTTTGGAGATTTTGAGAAAATTATAGGCACTTGTAAATTTATATAAATAACATGGAGGATTATTTATGAAAACATTTACTAATGTAGCCCCAAAGTCGCTTATTAAAAAAGATTTTGAGCATCTTAATTCCACTGTTCATTTAATAGTTAACGATAGAGTAAAGCCTCTTATATTGATTCAATCAATAGAGGGGCACTCTCACGAGGGGCACTCTGTGTTCAGAGGGGAGAAATTTCCGAATACCTGTATGGAAGATATTGTTTTAGCATTGAAAATGGACGTAGATTTAATTAAAAAAGAAAGACAGAGATTGATTGATGACATTAGAGAATGGTTTCTTAGTTTAGAAGAAAAGGATTTAAATGATAGAAAACCATTATTAAATTCTTATGGAGAACCATTGCTTGGAATTAAGATGTTTGAAAATATGCAAGTTTCGGTAAAAAGTGCTGTTGTCGGATATATTTTGGCTGGTTTAATGGACGATATTAATTATAGAGAGAAAACTGAGGCAAAATACAAAGTGAATATTGGCGGAGGGGATATATATATCGTAGATAGAACCAAGATGGAGGAGCTGGGCATATCAGGCGATATGCTTGCAAAGGAAGAAAATGAAAAGAATATTGAAGAATATAAGAAAAAGGGCTTAATAGTCTCCAATGATAATATTGTTCCTGGATCCAATGTAATAGTGTCTCATTATATTAGACATAAAAAGGGTCCTGGCTTATCTGACGATGCGGCTTTGCTCTCTGCAGGATTTCTGTCAATTTTTAAAAAAAGAGATGTTTCTGCGCTTATTGGCGCCTTTTTAGCTGACTCAGTAGATACCCTTGATAAATTTTCAGATAGGATAGTGGAGCTTGGTCAGGACGAAGAGATTGCTTTTGAGCTTATTTCTAAGTTCAAACAATTTGATCTTCGTGAAGATTTACTTTTAAAATTTATATATTTAGCGAGCATACCCGAAGATATGAAAGGTAATGTCCCCGATAGCTCTATGAGACACTTCTTGCAAAAAGATGAAAAGGCAAAAATAAGTGAACTGGAAAGTCATATTTCTTTTTTGCGTGGCGAAGAAGTTCCTTCTATTATTCTCGCATTTCAAGAAGTGCCGAGTTCTAAATTCTATAGCTATTATAGTAACAGACTAAAGGATTTCGGAATTTAAATAATTTTGCGTTTGTAATTTTGTCAAAAATTTTTCTTTACGAAAAATTTGACAAAATCAAAATTTATTAGTAATATATTAACCCGTAGCGGGTCGTTAGCTCAGTTGGTAGAGCAGCTGACTCTTAATCAGCGGGTCAGAGGTTCGAATCCTCTACGACCCACCAGCTCCAAATGTTCCTCGGTAGCTCAACGGTAGAGCAACCGGCTGTTAACCGGTAGGTTGTAGGTTCGAATCCTACCCGGGGAGCCAAATCGTCTTAGCTTCATTTATTCGCATTCCTTAAGGTTTGTGTGCGCTAAAAATAAAAAAATCTTTTTAGCCAATTTTAAATAATAAGTTTAAAAAAATACTCACTCAATCTTCTAACACTATATGGTATGATCATAGCTTTAAACATAATTCAAATTACTTGTAATTGAGTAGCAATTGTATCAATATAGCCACATTAGTAAAATTTTTTCTATTTATATTTTTAAATATTTTTAATTGAAAGTGTATAATGTAAATGTCGCTTTTAAGGGGAGTTATAAAAATAATTTGGAGGTGGGTTTTATGATATTTTTTTATGTTAGATAGCTTTTATATCGAATAAAATTAACACTTATTATTTTTTGATTGTTATGACTGAAAAAAGTAATTTAAGCTTGCTGCACAACTTATCTCTCGCAGAGATATTCTTTATCAAGTTAATATTATTTGATAATATTGTATTTTGTTATTTTATATTTGATAATTTGGAGGATGGGGCAAATGAGCAATTATATTTTTACTGATGCGTTTGTTATTGATTGTACGGATGAACATTCAATATTTGAAGGCTGGGTTGTTGTTGAGAACGATCGAATCAAAGAAGTTGGCAAGGGTAAAATTGGAACACTACCAGAAAATTCTATCGTTATCAATTGCCATGGTCAAACTTTGTTGCCAGGGCTTATTGATTGTCATGTACACATGTCTGCTATCGATGCAAATCTTGTAGAGCTGAATAGGCGCAATTTTCCTTCTGAAATTGTTATTAAATCTTTATCAATAATTAGAGATACACTTGAACAGGGCTTTACAACCGTAAGAGACTGTGGTTGGTTGGATTTAGGGTTCAAAAAGGCTTTGAATGATGGATTAATTTCTGGCCCAAGAGTATTTATTTCTGGACAACCACTTACTCAAACAGGCGGTCATGGGGATTTTAGATTACCTACAGAAAGTTATGAAACTAAAATTAATTTAGGGGTTTGTGATGGAGTTGATGAAGTTAGAAAAGGTGCGCGCGAACAAATTCGTCGTGGTGTAGATTTTATAAAAATCATGGCTGGAGGTGGTGCTGCATCCCCAAGTGATGAAATTGATACATCCCAATATTCTTTAGAAGAAATGCAGGCAATAGTTTTTGAGGCACAGTCAGCTGGAAAATATGTTGCAGCTCATTGTTACTCAGATCGAAGTATAGAACTTTGCTGTAATGCGGGGGTAAGAACAATAGAGCATGGGAATTTGCTAACAGAATCTGCAGCAAAGCTCATTAAAGAAAAAGGATCATATTTAGTTCCAACTATCGTTACTTATGTAATGATATCTAAAATGGGCAAAGAATTAGGCTTATCGGATGATATGATAAGAAAAATTAACCAGGCACTTGAAAAGGCTCAAAATTCCTTAAGTATAGCTTATTCCAATGGTTTAAAAATTGGATCTGGCAGTGATTTACTTGGTCCTATGCAAATTTTCAAAGGATTAGAATTAGAATTACAAGCCGAGATTATGGGGCCGATGAATGCTTTATTAGCTGCGACAAAAGTTAATGCAGAAATTATTAAGCAAGAGAAGGACTTGGGTACAATTGAAGCTGGGAAAATTGCTGATTTAATTTTGTTAAAAGGTAATCCAATCGATAAAATTAGTTTATTCCAAAAATATCAAGAAAACATAACTTTTATTATGCAAAATGGCAAAGTATATAAAAACATAATAAGCTAAATAAATATTTAACTAGAGAGAGGAGAGGTATAATGTCTAAAGATTATAAAGAATTTCAAGGTAATTTAAATGAAAGTGATCTGAATATTTTAAAACGGTTAGAACGCTTGCCATTTGGTAGACCACATTTTAAACTACTTTTTATGGGTGGTCTTGGCTATACTTTTGATGGCATGGATCTTGCCTTAATTGCATTTATTTTATCTCCAGTCATTGGACTATGGCATCTTACAAATCAACAAACCGGTTTATTGGGTAGCTCAGCTATGTTAGGTTATTTATTTGGTGCATTTTCTGCTGGCACATTAGGAGACTTAATAGGCAGACGTAAAATTATGATGTATGCTTTGGCTATTTATACCATTGCGAGTGTTTTTGCAGCTCTTTCTCCAAATTGGTACTTTCTCTTTTGGTCCCGAGTTGTTGCTAGTTTTGGCACTGGTGCTGAAAGCGCAATTATTGCACCATTTTTATCTGAATTTGTTCAAAGCAAATTTCGAGGACGTTTTATTGGATCTCTAGCAGGATTCTTTTCTTTTGGTTTTCTTTTTGCAGCTATTCTTGGTTATCTGATTGTGCCATCACACTCAGAAGGTTGGCGTATTGTGCAATTAATTTCAGCTTTGCCAATTTTAATGCTTCTCTGGTGGCGTCGTGCATTGCCTGAATCTCCTCGCTGGCTGTTGCAGAGAGGTAGATCTGTTGAAGCTGAAAAAATTGTTGCAAAAATGGAAGAGTCTTTGATTAAGCAGGTAAAAACTTTGCCATCATTTGAAGACGTCAAAATGCCAAGTTTCATTGGCCAAAAAGGAACATTTTTAAGTAATTTAGCCTCTCTTTGGGTTAGCGGTGTGGCTCGCACTACTTTAATGCTCTGGGTATTATGGTTTTCAATAACGTTTGCTTATTATGGTTTTTTTGTGTGGATACCTACACTTCTTGTAAAGTCTGGTATGACCATTACCAAAAGTTTTGGTTATAGTATATTAATTTATTTAGCACAAATTCCTGGATATTATTCGGCAGCCTTTATAAGTGAAAAATTTGATAGAAAGTGGACTATTGTTTTATATATGCTTCTTGGGGGTGTTTCTGCATACTGTTTGTCAATATCTCGATCGGATAATTTAATAGTATTATTTGGTTTTTGTTTGTCATTTTTTATGAATGGTACATATGCCGGAATATATACATATACCCCAGAATTGTATCCAACTTCATTTAGGACGACAGGTATGGGCGTTGCATCTTCTGTCGGACGTATTGGTGGATTATTGGCACCGATTATAATAGGTTTTACCTATTCTAAAATAGGATTTAGTGGAGTTTTTAATATTACAACATTGGTATTGATTATAGGTACAATATTTGTAATAGTTTTTGGCGTTGGCACAAAAGGCAAAAGTTTGGAACAAATTTCAGTTGAAGAATTAAGCTCAAGTAAAAAATAAACATCAAATTATTTTTTTATTTGATTATAAATTTGTTAAAAAGACTTATACTCTCTAAAGACATAGAGAGTATAAGTCTTGTAAATGATTAATAAATAATGATTATATTGCTTTATTGATAAGCTAAGAGTTTAAAAATAAGGAAAAGTAGTAGGCTTTCAATAATGCTTTTAAGTTTATATTTATTGAAAGTTTTATGAAAGTTTGAATTATTAGTGACTTTATTCATAAAATTATAGCTAAATAAGTGAAATATTAAAAATATTACTGAATAATTTGTTATGTTACAAATTATCTATCAAACTTAATTAATCAAAAAACTAAAAAAGATTTTTGTTGAAATATTAGTAGATATTTTGGTATCCAGAAATATATAAGTCTAATTCTGCGTTTATTAATCTAAAATATCAATGTTCGTGAATATTAAAAAAATCAACTGTTTACAAATTTCAAAAAAATTGGTAGAATCTTAATCGCAGTTGGGGAGGTACCCAAGTGGCCAACGGGGGCGGACTGTAAATCCGCTGGCACCGCCTTCAAAGGTTCGAATCCTTTCCTCCCCACCATGAGCCCACGTAGCTCAGTCGGCAGAGCACTTCCTTGGTAAGGAAGAGGTCACCGGTTCTATTCCGGTCGTGGGCTCCAGTTTAAGAGTTTAAAAATAATACCATTTTGAACGGGGGATGTTCAATGGCAAAAGCGAAATTTGACCGAACAAAGACACACCTTAATGTTGGTACCATTGGTCATATTGATCATGGAAAGACCACTTTGACTGCAGCTCTTACAATGACTCTTGCTGCTGCAGGT